>Ga0074193_1000019_pt1 | contig 310304 bp, 176 predicted proteins | sample EPASupsiteHSE605_FD_64523 | JGI IMG/M metagenome (GOLD analysis project Ga0074193, IMG submission 64523) | Bioremediated contaminated groundwater from EPA Superfund site, New Mexico - Sample HSE6-05 | ecosystem: Environmental > Aquatic > Deep subsurface > Groundwater > Contaminated ... | reverse complement strand
AAGAATGATGAAGAATTATCTCTCATACATGAAATGATGTTGCGAATTCCATAATAGATGAATTCAAAAATATTGATGATCTTTGAATATATGAAGCGGAGGGGAGATATGATTACATTTGCAAACTTAGAAAAGAATGATGAAGAATTATCTTTCAAACATGAAACGATGTTGTGAATTCCATAATAGATGAATTCAAAAATATTAATGATCTTTGAATATATGAAGCGGAATGGAGAAATGATTACATTTGCAAACTTAGAAAAGAATGATGAAGAATTATCTCTCATACATGATATGATGTTGTGAATTCCATAAAAAACAAATCTATAAACATTAATGATCTTTGAATATATGAAGCGGAATGGAGATGTGATTACATCTGCAAATTTAACAAAGAATGATAAAGAATTCTCTTTCAAACATGAAATGATGTTGTGAATTCCATAAAAAACAAATCTATAAACATTAATGATCTTTGAATATATGAAGCGGAATGGAGATATGATTACATTTGCAAACTTAGAAAAGAATGATGAAGAATTATCTTTCAAACATGAAATGATGTTTCGAATTCCATAATAGATGAATTCAAAAATATTGATGATCTTTGAATATATGAAGCGGAAGGGAGAAAAAGATTTCTTTAAAAACTCATAAATAGATATACAAAATGTGTCTTTGCCGGAAAAAATATATCTATATATAGACTTCAAATTCTCTTTTTGATTTTGTGCTAAGGAAAGAACAAAGGAATAAAATAACCGGAAACATGAACTTAGGAAATGAACAAAATTCAATAGTTTTTTAGATACAATTAGATAAACCCTTATTGGATAAGACAAAAAGGTCTGTACAAAAGAAAGAGACATTCTAATCAAATCAATAAAGAATAACCGAACACTAAAGAAAATAAATAGGAAGAAATTAAAAATTTTGTGGCATATAAACCTTATCAATGACACAAACGACTCCAATGATAAATATTGAATACAATAATTAATGCTTGTTTTAATAATCACAAAGAAATTAAAGATTTTGTAAAACACGAAACGGAAAGGAAGTATGAAACATCTAATAACTAATTTAAAGAAATATAATGCAATCCTAATGGATCCTATCAAATTTAAATTTTGGTACTTATATACAATACTTGTTATAAATTCACTTGATGTAGCAAAAACCATTATTATTTGATGATATATATAAAGAAAAGAAATTCTACAAATTTTGATTAGGTTCCAAACCTTGAACAAAACAAATTGCAAGATACTTTGAATATGATGAGTAAAAGATGAAAACATTCTTGAAGGTTTGTTCATTAAAGAAGAAAACACCGAAGATAAATAGCTTTCAAAATCCAAGAATGCTTCAACAACATAAATCGTCAACCTATAAATAAAACGACACAACTTTGATGGGATTGAAATCATAGATCGAGATTTCAAAAACAATTTCTTGGCTTGATTAATCAAATAAATATGACTCTTAACCAAATGATAAACGAAATCTTTAGATGAATTATATGTGTGAATACAAAAGTATCGAATGTATAACAATGGCCTCATAATAACGAGAGATATCAATTTATGGACAGACAACCATATAATAATGAATAAATTGCATATTTTCTGATATATCACAATCATCCACTTGAATGATAGGGTCTTCGTTGAGAGATTTGAGAAAGAACTCTTAATAGATTCATTTATTGAAAACATCGACTCTGATACCACAAACAACAACCTCTTTGTGATTCTAAATGGCCTTAGAAGAGAATAAAATACATCTTTGTTGCATTTTCTAATCGGAAGAAGCATCAAATTATAAACAAAAGAAAAAATATTCCCAATTTTGGACAAAACAAAGAAAACTATTCTTTTCAACAGAGAAAACGGATATTTGAAGCTAATTGAGGACAAAGAACCACAATAATTCACAAATACTCTCATTGAATGATTAATTTTCCCATTAATGTTCAAATAGGTAAAATAGCACCATCTAAAAGAATTAAACACAGATCCAAAAAGGTGATCGCATAATATTTTAATTTTGCATAGGAAAAATCTTATTATGCTGCGTATTACATCAAATAACCCAGATACTTGATAATTCTTGATTTGTTGAATAGACTGCTTAAACATGCATAGGTACCGCCTAATGAAAGAGTGCTCAACTACAGCAGCTTCACTGATAACAGTTTCATTGCTTTCTGCACATTCCAAAATTGGCGCCAAAAACAGTAGTACCAACATTTATTATGCACTTAACGTCTTGCGTAAAATCACTTTACAAAAATTGACATTTGTTGGTCAATGAACATACAAGAAATCGAAAATGCAGGGAGGTCTATTGAAGAACAAAGGGTAAAAATTCAGACATTAGGCGAACAACGCGGAAACGTTTTCTTTATGCTTAAGGAAAACGAAATAGTGCTAGAGGAACTGAAGACAATGGATGATACTGATGTTGTTATGAAACTTGTTGGGTCCACATTAATTAAGAATGATTTGGTTGAAGCTAAAAATACTGTTAAGCAGAGAATTGAAGGGTTTAACAACTCTTTGAAGCAATTAGAGAAGGGCCTTGAAGAAGCTCAGCAAGAGCTTGTTAAGAGAGAGGAAACACTCAGAAAGCTTACACAACAACGCTAAAAATGATGGTTTTTATTCAGCTTTTACATAAAGAGTATCTAAAACTGGTTTTGATTTTTCTTGTTCTTGCTCTCACTATATCAAGCAAAACAATGGCTGAAAACGTTTCTTCGGGCGCTGGGCTACATACATACAGGAAAGAATTACCAGAAAGAACTCAAATATGCTTGAATATTTCTGTTTTTGGTTTTTTTGTTGTATTCAATTCTTGTCCTGATAATATGGTTATATATGAATATAGATCATATCTTAGAGCCTCTGAACTATCTCTTTTTGATGTTTATTATGGTAATCAAGTTGGTTTATTTCTGTATATTCGAGATCCATTTGCATCATTGACTTTCTTCCTCCCAAATGGTGGAATTGTGGACATAACATATGGATCACTGCCTAATATGTGTCGAAACGGAGTGATTATTTCAAACAAAATGGGCTTGTTAACAATTGGTTCTTCAACATCAAAACTCCAGCTGCTTCCATCATCAGACGAATGTGTGCTTATTTCTTCATCTGGTTTAGCCCAAGTTTCTGTTGATAATTCATTAAAAAATGGAGACCAAGTGTTAGCCTATTCGAATTCTCTTAGACCGCAAGCCATTCCATCCATAATCGATAACCCGTTTTTGATTCGTTTTATTACTAACTCAATTATTGGTTCTCGAAGTTCAAAGATTGATGTTTCTTTTCCTAATAATCCACAATACCCAGATGAGATGTTCTATGAACCATATTCAAAGGTTAATGCATCTTGTGATCCAACACCCGAATGTAACATTTGGATATTTATCAGCCCAGCTCAATTAATATTATATATAGTGTTTTTCATTCTGGCCTTGGCATTAATCGGAGGGATATTATATGCGACAGTGAAAAAATACTGTCCAAAAGATGTCTCCAAACCTGAAAATGAAAAGGAACATGACTCCGTCAAATTCGCATCAGTAAATACACTGATGGAAGCAAGAACTGAACCAGCTGGGTACTATGCAATGGATGCTATTCGAAATCTGGAGAGTTAAAAATGGCGGGTCTTTTACCAATTGAATTAACGGGAGATTTCCATAAAATGTTGTTTGCCTGTTTTATTATATGCACGATGGCAGCTAAAACCATGAAATCATTTCAAGAGGGATTTCTTCCGTTGTCTGGTAAGGTAATGGTTAAAGCATACAAAAAGAGGGTGAAATCAATAAGCAAGCCATTTGGAAAAATTGCGAAAAATGTCAAGAAAGGAACAAAGAAACTGTGCAAACCTATTGGAAAGGTAACCAAGAAGATTGAGAAAATCGGAAATGTGGCGCAGCCGATTATCAACACATTTATTCCATTGGCTTCTGCAGTAGTACCAAACCTCGGGGCGATATATTTGGCCAGCCCTATTATTTTGAAAGCGCAAAGCGCTTTTACATTCGCTTCAAATTGCTATGAAGGGATACAGACTGCACAATGCGTCTATAAAGGGATAAAAAAAAAGAAATGGAGCCAGGTATTTATTGAAGGAATTGGAATTACATCTCTGTGGTATGGGTTCAATATAACAAAGGTATTAGAAAAGGCTAGTCAATGCCATTATGCTTTTTCGAATCTTGTCTCAACCTACACCAACGGAAAAGAATTTTACGAAAAATGCAAAGATGTTTTTGAACATGGATCAGATTTTGCATCAACAATCCGCCATTTTAAGAGTTTTACCAAGTCCCTCACTAAAATCAAAACTTGGCACAAGATTTTTGGAATCATATTCCATAGATTATCATTCCTTATTCACTCAATTACACTCTATTTCATAATAAGAAAAGCAATAAGAAGCTTCAAATAAATGTTTTTTACAAGATTTTATTTCAATGGAAGAGATTCGTTTTGGTGGCGAAATCACATCTCCTGTTTACTTCCGTAATATTGGCTGGAATTTTGGAGAGACCAAGCTGGTTGAGTTTTATAGTGGGATTCTTATTCCTGTTACTGTTGTTGAAACATCTGATCCAAAATTGAAAGATTTTTTGTGGCAGATCATTGATGGAAATCCAATTTCAATGGATTTGGAATGGTGCCCGATGCCCAACTTATCTGAAAATGTTCTTGATCTCTTTCAGTTTGCCTCTTCAAAAGGTGTTGTATTAGTGTGTCTTGAAAGAGATATTGGGAAAGACATTATAGCAGAGTTCTTGAGGAACAATATTATATTTGGAAAAGGTATGTCTAATGATAGGAAGAAGATTTATCAGTATCTTGAAGAAAAGTTCAGCTTTATTGATATTGAAACAGCATATCTTAATCCTCACTCTATAACGAATAACTTTGAAGCAATGACAAAACAATTTGCTGGTGAGTCAACAGCTGATTTTAAAGATCACAGTGTTCAAGTTTCGAACTGGTCAAAGCGTCCACTAAGTGTTCAACAATGTCTCTATGCTGCTCATGATTCATATGCTGTTCTATTAGTTTTTAACAAACTTAAAGAATTGTATGGAAATCCTCCACCAGAAGCCATTAAAGTCAAAAAGCAACCAAAGAAAGAGAAACAAGCACCTACCCATGTTGAAGAAAAGCATATTTACGAAGTAGATTTAACTAGTTTGCTTGATGTTTACAAAGATAATCCAATTAACTTTGAATCACCTCAAGAATTGAATCTTTTAGATGCAATAGTATCTAAGTATCCTAATTATCCAGGAACAAAAGAAGATTGTTTTCTTGAGCACAGCCAAGACTCATATGATTCTCTCATTCTATTTAGAAAAGTATCTGAAAAAGAGTATATTGTACACAGTATCTTTGTTGTAGCGCAATTATTGTTGCATGGTCTTCTTGAGTATAATCATAAGAAAAAGAAGACATATTGTCTTTGCTGTCGGAAATCTTTTTCATCAATACATGGGGCTTGCACACACACATGGGTTAAACACGCTCCACAGGTTTTTGAACCTGAGATGGATATGAAAATGTTGTTGGTTTTATTATTAGCTGGCATGAAACATATAAATATTGATATCAATCCTTCTATTCCTTTCGAGATGATTAGAAATAGTGATGTTTTAGAAACACTAAATGAGGCGGGCGAGCCTGAATTCCCAAAGAAACCATATGTATTTGATGAATCTGCAGGATATTATTGTAAGATTTGTGAGCAAAAGTTTCTAACTCGTCAAGATTTAATTAATCATTCTTGGATTCATCATTATAGTATCATTATTAGTGCATCTCAAGCTAATTCGGTTAAAGCTGATCAATGCCAAAAAGACAATCTTGCTGCAATATGCCATAATGTGTTTCATATGGCTGAACTGAATGACAATAAGATGACATGTGTTTATTGCAAGAAAAACGATTTGTCTCTTCAAAACCTTTTCGCACACATTGCTTTTCTTCATTGCTCAGTTGGTTTCGCCTCAATGGAGCAAAATGATAATTGGCCATTTTCTTTGAACAAACTTGGAAGTGAATTCATGGATAAGATTGTCCAAAGATATGATGTGAAAGAATGTATTAGAAATCAATGGCCTTCTTTTGAGTGCCCCTCGTGCAAAGGAAAATTTGATGAAGAATCATTTATTGAACACATTATCAAGGAACATTGTGTTTTGGTATTCAGTGAAATGCCAAAGTAAACTACATTCCTAGTAGCATTCTTGTTGTTTCAATATTTTTATCAGAAATAATATACATTTGAACTACTTCAGAGAATGGAATATTCTCAGAACAGAGGGCTTGAAGAGCAGTCACTTCTGCTGATGTTAGGGAGTTCATCAAACCTCTAATTTGATCATTGTTATCAACATGACCTCTTTCTACATTGGCAAATACAACAATTTCATCATCTAATTCTTCCAAAACAGGGATTGGATCATTATTTTCGTAATTGATGCATAATGCTTCTAACTGGCTCAAAGATGTGTTATTTTCACTCTCTCTCAAAAAATCGTCATATATCGGTGATGGCTCTGAGGCTAAAATATCATTTTCATCAAATCCTAATTCTTGAACATAATGAGCAATCTGGGGATGGTTTCTACGAATATATTCAAAAATTCTATTTGAAAAAACATTATTTTGGATATCGGGTTCTCCATTCAATGCTTCATTTGCTGCTTCGTCCAAATTATAATCATTATTCCTTAGGGCTTCCAAAGCCTCATTTGGAGATATCCCTAAATTAACCATATTTTCAACTAAAGCGTTAATGTTAGGAGGATCATTTTTCTCAAATTCTTCAATTTTCTCTAATTCATCATTATAGTCAATATAGTTATCGCTATTTACCTCATGATTGTTAACACTTGCTTCTGATATCAAATTATAGTATTTTTCATACTTGGAACATTTGCTAGCCTCATAATCCAAAATATAAAATATATTCTTTATATCTTGAGGAATAACAATTTTACAGTTGCTTAGATCTAAAATTTCGTTTCCAATAACCCCAAAAATTTTAGATGGACTTATATTTATCTTGTTTCCAAGCGCTAAAATTGCTTCAGAATAAATACATCCATCATTCACAATAACCTGAGTCCTCTTTCCTGTGACTGACACAAACTCAATTTCCAACATTTTTTTGGCACTTTTAACCCTCAAATTGTCTCTCCAATAACTGCCTTCTCTCCTCTTCAGCAGCATATCTTTGTTGATACATAGAGAACATCTTCTCAGATGCTACAATGTTTAGGTTTGTCATGTTCACCTCAGAAATGATTTCCTCTTTTGTTTGTTGCACTGTCTCTTCTTCGTTAACAAGGTCATCTTCTTCCATTTGGATAGCTGATTTCTTTGAGTTATACTGTCTCTCAAGTGTTATAACTTGCTTCATCTCTTCTTGAAGTGAAGATTCGAGGTCTCGTAAATGAGAATCAGGCAATAGTTTCTTCTTCAGTTCGGCCAGTATATTGCTATTTGCATTTGCTTTGGGTTTCATACTTGGACCAGATTTATTAAGGGCAATCAGAATTTGCGAGTTCTTTTCTATTATTTCTCTGCGATTTGATTCAAGTTTTTCAATTTTTGTGTTCCATATGGTTCTCTGGTTCTGCAATGAGTTTTCATCTTCATTCTTCTTTCTATTGAATTCATCTATTGCTCCAATAAGTTTTTGGTTTTCCTTGGTCAAATCTTCAAATTTTTCTTTTGGCAATTTCGTTTCTAAAGAATTGATGTATTCTCTTTTACCAATTATATGTTGTTTCAATGATTCATTCCTCTTCTCAGCAAATACTATTTGTTCTTTCATGTTCTCAATACTAGATTCTTGTACTTTTAATTTGGTCTCATTAGAGGTGAGTTCCTTGTTTGTCTCTTCGTTTTGTTGAAGAATCTTTCTTTCTTGAGAAATGGAATTTTGTAATGCCTCGATTTCAATTCTGTTTTGTTGTTTTGAATTATTGCTCTTATCATAAGCAGATTTAAGACTTGTAAATTGCTCTTGCATCTTTTTCAGATTATTAGTTAATACAATATGCTTTTGTTTTTTCTGATCATTGATTCTTAAATGATCACGAGACTTTTTCTCCAAGATTTGAACCTCTATATCAAAAGGCTTTATTTCGGCCTTAATTCGTTTTAGAATCACTTTGATTTTTTCCAAAAGGGTAGAATTCTCTGAACTATCATTTGTAGCGATGTCGTTAACACAGAAAGCCATTTGTTGCTTTATCTCTTGCTTTTTTTGGTGCAGAAATGATTTTTGTTCCAGAATAGTTTTTTCAAATAAGTCTTCGCTACTAGTGACGAAAAAATCTTTTTTATCAAGAGATAAAACAGATGTATACCCAGAATATCCTTTCACTTGAGAAAAAAGATGGTTTTTTTCTCTTTCAAGTTCATCAAGTTGGATCTTAAGTCTTAAATAAGCCTTTTCGAGTTTATCCCTTTCTAATGCTAAATTAGTCTCTCTTTCATTAAGTTTTAGCTGGAAAAAGGATTCCTTCTTTGATGGACTCCAATGAGAAGGGGAATTCATACGTTAAAAATGAGATAATGGGGTGTTTATAGGTCAAGGTCTTGATTTGGAAGCTTGTCGAAATCAGTTTCCATTTCGTCATTCTTATTGCAGTCATCAAATGGAACGAAAACAGGAAGACCAAGATAGCCACCGATTGGTGTAAGGAAGAGAATCATTGCAATAACAATTAAACCTACAACAATGGCAACAATCCAAACAAGAGTATTACCAATTGTTTCGCTGGAAGGAGTTTGTGTAATAAGGGTTAACTGGCTGGCAGAATAAGATGTGCCGTCAGTACCCTGGAATTTGATTGATGATGGAACAGAGGTAGAATCACCAGTGACTTGAACATTTGTTGTTTCAACTATTACAGATAAGTTAACATCAGCCCAATCACCAACGAACTTAGTCTTGGTTCTTTCACCAAGAACAAAATCGATGGCTGGTATATCCTTTCCTTCAGTGGCATTGAATGAAATTTGAAGTTCGCTGTTCTTATTCTCGTTCAATAATCTCATCATACCATTCTTGGCTTGTGGAATTTCGGCAGTAACAGAAACACCATCGCTGTTGGTTAATGTGATTCCTGTTGCAGAAATCACGACTTTTGTAACTTCGCCCTTTGTAGCAATTGTCAAATTAGCATCACCAACTGTAGAAACGTCAATATTCTTGAGTGTCTCAAAACCAACCTTAATAGTAGCATTGGCTGTGTATGCCATTGGGACATTTGGTGCTGTGTACTTAAGCTCACATTCTCCGAGGGTGATGAGTTTTAATGATGGGGTACCTTGTTGAGCAAACTCGCCTCCAACAACAAGTTCAGAATTGGAATCCATTCTGATGTCAATTGGTGGGAGTTCATTTGACTTAAGAGCAGTCTTACTTCCGGTAATTGCAAAATACTTGGTCTTTGCAACAACAATCTTGCCAAAACCTGTGAATGTTCCATTTTTAATATCGGAACTTGAGAGAATGACGTAGTCTGGACCAATAGTTGCCTTGGTAATTTCGCTTGGAATAGTGATAATGGTGTTTGATGTGAATTTAAACTCTGGGAATTCAAAATCAGCTGGAATTGCACCAATAATATCGAATATGAGATCAACTTCAACCTTCTTTGCACCCATAAGTGACTTCAAATCAGTGATAAGTGAATCAGCCTTAAGAACTGCTGATGATTCTCCGAAAGATAAAACGGAGTTAGACATTTCCAAATATTGGACTACTGGATTGAGTGTGAATTCAACTTTGGCATCAGTGAAGTACAATGACTTTGGAATATCAGTTGAAGATAAAATTAACTTGGCAGAGCTCTTGCCAACAACCTTCAATAATGAATCCTTAAGAGCAGAAACATCAAGAGTGTTATCGGCTGTACCATAAACTTCGAATTGGAAAAGCTTGTTAGTCTTATCAGCAACTAAAAGAAGAGACGCGTCCAATTCAGCTTGGGACTTAATATATGCAGACTCAGAACATGAGAAACAAATTTTCAATGTACTCTCGGCTGAAGGAATTGTTGGAGCTGGAGTTGGAACAGGTGGTATGGGCACAGCAGTTGGAATAGGTGTCGAAATTGGAGTATTATCAGATTCTTGGGCCTCAATTATAGCTTGGGCTTCATCCTTTTCAACGCGGACGTTGGCTTCGCCATCATGTGAAAACATTTCATCTATTTGATATACTTTATTAATTCCCTTCTTATTTGCAGAAAGTGCAACCTGAATGAAGAAATAGGATAGGAACATTAGTAAGAATTGTTTCTAAGAATGTGGGACCGATCTTCACAAAAATTACTTTTTGTGAATGATCAACTATTTTATTCATTTTTACTTGATCACCTATTTCAGAGATAAATGATCGTTGTAATCAAAAAGTACTTGCTTTTTGTGAATAATCTGATTAAATAAATATCAGAAAAAACTGCTTTATAGGGTTAATGGCCGGATCGTCTGGAAACAACAATTTTATTAGAAAATTTATTTTGCCCATCTCAGAAAAATTGACAGGTTTTTGAGCATATTTGGTGGTTGTTTCACTGATAGTTCTTTACATAAAAAGGCAGAATATGAGATCAATAAAAAGGGAAAAACGGGTAAAAACAATCGTTGAAAGATTGAGAGAAAATACAATGTTCTTTTTGATATTTTTTGGACATAGTTATGATATTATTAAGATAGAGAATGCAGTTGCGTTTCCAGATAATATTGATGTAACAAGGGAAATAATGGAAAAAGATGGCGTTTTTTTTGAGTTGAGGAGCAATCAAACACTTTTTGTTACTTTTGAGAAAGAACTGTCAATGAAAAATGATATTAGCATATATGGGGCGGGAAAAGGTGCAAACGCATATGTTTATAATGATTTTGGATATGTAGGAGTAATAAGTAGTATTGAAAAATTCGGAAAATATACTCTCTGGCTGACAAATATGAATGGAAACCATAGGAAATTTAGGATATTTTTCGATCAATTTGTGATAATCGATCAAATAATTGATCCTCCTATTGTTAGATCTGAATTATCTATACAAAACATGTCAACCATTAAAAAGGGAGAACACATCTCTGTTATGATGATGTTCAGTGGGAGTATAATCGAAAAGACTGCATTCTATTTATATCACAATGAAAAACTTATCAAACAGAGTATTTATTCTGTCAATAATCCTTCAGGGGGGAGTGTAAGTATAATTAATGATTTTTGGATTCATCGATTCACAAATGTAGGCTCTTCAACATTTAATGTTCCAAATGGAATTAGTCTCAATGTCGAGTATTTGGTAGTTGGAGGCGGGGGTGGCGGAGGAGCAGCATTTGAATACTCAGCAGGTGGAGGTGGTGCAGGTGGTTTTGTTTCAAATTCCTTGATTATCAGTTCGGGCTCAACATCAATTATTGTGGGTGCTGGAGGTGCAGGTTCTTCAAGTAGGCTAAATAGAGGAGAAAATGGTGGCAATAGCTTTTTAGGTTCAATAGAAGCTAAAGGAGGCGGAGGCGGCGGATCAGGGTTCAATGCACAACTAGTTGGAGTGCCTCCAGGAATAGGAGCTTCTGGTGGAGGTGGAGGTGGTCAAATAGGCTCTAGAACAACATCTGGGGCAGCCGGAACACAAGGAACATGTGGAGGAAACGGGAAATATGATAATAATGACTGTTCTGTGCAATCAGGAGCTGGAGGAGGAGGTGCCGCAGGAGCTGGAGAAAATGGACAATCAACAAGAGGGGGTAATGGGGGAGCCGGGAAAGTGTTTTATGGAGAAGTCTTTTCACATGGAGGAGATGGTGGAAGGAGGTATCCTGGAAGTGGATCTGGTTGTCCATATGATTATAGGCTAAATGGGAACAATGGTGTAGAGAATACGGGAAACGGAGGCGGAGGGGGTTCTGGAGGAGGAAATTCACTTTCTGCAAAAGGAGGAAATGGAGGATCTGGAATAGTGATTTTGCGCCATTCTTTTATCCATAACATTTCAAACTCCCAAACATATTATGATTTGAATTCTGGTGTTTATAAACTCGTTTCCCATGCTAATCTTAGCCCAACATCCTGTATTAATCAAACATATGTATTTAAAGTAATCGACATTACCCAAAACAATCACTATTCAATGACAAGTTATATCATTTTTTTTGTATTTGTTCTTCAATATTGAGAAAATATGATATCCTTCTTTCAAGGAGTTTCTAAATCTTGAATTCAGGTTTATTGTGTTTTATGAAGGGTTGATTACTTGATTATCCTCAAGCATTAACAATCCATAATAACTTACCCTGATGATATCTCTTTTCTGTATCAATTTATCCTTCATAACCTGAGCTTGATAACATTATTAAAAAATCTAATGAATGTGGTTTTTAATCTTCTTCTGACTTATTGTCCTCCTTTAGTCTTGAGGAATTCAACAACATTCGATTTCCTTTTCTTCTCATCTTTTGTATCATATTTTCCAATTTCACTTGCTAATCCCAATGGTGTTTTCCATTGTTTATTTTTCACATTTATATCAGCTTTTTGATTAACTAGAAATTCAACAATACTAAGATGGCCTTCAATAGCAGCATAATGAAGAGGAGTGTAATCATTTTTATCTTTTCTATTTATATCAGCTTTTTGATTAACTAGAAATTCAACAATACTAAGATGACCATTTTGGGAAGACCAATGAAGATAACTCTGATTTTTAATTCCTTCTCTAAAATCAGCACCTCGATAAAGCAGATATTCAACAACACTAAAATGACTATTACTAGCAGCATAATAAAGAGGAGTATAATCATTTTTATCTTTTGTATTTATATCAGCTTTTTGATTAACTAGAAATTCAACAACACTTAGATGACCATTATTAGCAGCAAAATGAAGAGGAGTCCCATAATGAATTCCATTTGCAAGAGAATTTATATCAGCTTTTTGATTAACTAGATATTCAACAACACTAAGATGACCATTCCAAGCAGCTCTATGAAGAGGAGTCCAATTAAATATAAAAACTCAACAAAATTATTTTTTGCATTTATATCAGCTTTTTGATTAACTAGATATTCAACAACACAAAGATGGCCTTGTTCAGCAGCATAATGAAGAGGAGTCCAACCACCATCATTTTTTGCATTTATATCAGCTTTTTGATTAATTAGACATTCAACAACACTAAGATGACCTTTTTCAGCAGCATAATGAAGAGGAATCCGATTCAATATAAAAAATCAACACTATTATTTTTTGCATTTATTTCAGCTTTTTTATTAAGAAGAGACTCAATAACACATAAATAACCATGTGAAGCAGCCCAATGAAGATAGCTCTCACTTTCAATTTTATCTCCATAGTCAGCTCCATGATTAATTAGATATTCGGCAACACTAATATGGCCCTCACTAGCAGCATAATGAAGAGGAGTGTAATCAAATTTATAAACCCAACACTATTATTTTTTGCATTTATATCAGCTTTTTGATTTACTAAATACTCAACAACACTAAGATGGCCTTTTTCAGCAGCATAATGAAGAGGAATCCGATTCAATATAAAAAATCAACATCTTTGGATCTAACATTAATATCAAATTTATGATAAACTAAACATTCAAGAATACTAAGATAACCATTCTCAGCAGCTAAATGAAGATAACTTTTGCCATTGATTCCATCTCGAAAATCAGCACCATGATTAACTAGATATTCAAAAACACTAATGTGGCCATTCTCAAAAGCATATAAAAGAGGCGAACAAGAAAATAGAAATAATCAACAAAAGAATCTTTTGCATTAATATCAGTACTGTGATTTACAAGATATTCAACAACTCTATGGTGACCATTAGCAGTCGCTAAATGAAGAGGAGTTTTATTAAATATTAATTCTCAACATAATCATTTTTTGCATTTATATCAGCTTTTTGATTTACAAGATAATCAACAACTATATGGTGGCCATTAGCAGCAGCTAAATGAAGAGGAGTCCTATTAAATATATTAACTCAAAATCATTATCTTTTGCATTTATATCAGCTTTTTGATTAACTAGAGACTCAACAACACGTAAATAACCATGTGAAGCAGCCCAATGAAGATAGCTCTCACTTTCAATTGTATCTTCATAGTCAGCTCCATGATTAATTAGATATTCAACAACACAAAGATGACCTTTCTTAGCAGCATATTGAAGAGGAGTTCTATAAAATCAAAAAACTCAAAACGTAAACGTTTTGCATTTATTTCAGCTTTTTGATTAACTAGATACTCAACAACACTAAGATGACCATTTTCAGCAGCATAATGAAGAGGAGTCTCATTAAATAGTAAAACTCAACATAATCACCTTTTGCATTTATATCAGCTTTTTGATTAACTAGATATTCAACAACACTAAGATGACCATATCTAGCAGCATCATGAAGAGGAGTCGATTTATCATTACTTTTTGAGTTAATATCAGCTTTTTGATTAACTAGATATTCAACAACACTAAGATGACCATTAACAGACGCTAAATGAATAAGAGTCGCATTAAATATAAAAACTTAATAATTCTAGTTTTTGCATTTATATCAGCTTTTTGATTAAACAGATATTCAACAACACTAAGATGACCATTATAAGCAGCAGAATGAAGAGGAGTCCAATCTTCTTTAGCTTTTGCATTTATATCAGCTTTTTGATTAACTAGATATTCAACAACTCTAAGATGACCATTCTCAGCAGCTAAATGAAGAGGAGTCTCATCAAATACAAAATCTCAACACTTGAGTTTTTTGCATTTATTTCAGCATTTTGATTAATTAGATATTCAACAACACTATAATGACCATATCTTGAAGAAAAATGGAGTGGAGTCATTTTTATCTCATCTTTTAGGGTTAAATCAGCCCCATTCTCTTTAAAATAGCGTAACAAATCTAAATTGTTATAACATGATGCTAAGATTGACAGTTTGGTCATGAAACAAGAAATATCGATCTCCTTCTGCAAACATAATGCAAAAATCTCAATTGATCCCCCACAAACAACACACTCAATGACTGATTGATCGATTGCAAACTTATTTGATGCCAAAAAGAACTTAAAACACTTTATTGACCCAAAAAAACCGCAAAATCCAAGTAAACTGAAGGTAAGATCCATGATTCTATCAGTTTCAATCATATTCGCTTCATATTGGAAGAAGCCTGGATCCTGATAAATTCTATGAATCTCATTTATGTCATCATATTTTAAAAAATACTCAATAGTACCATAAGAATAATCGGTTGGAAGCGATTCCTCTGGTATATCTATTGAATTTTGGCAAATATTAGTTTCTTCATAATCTGTTTGATTTATATTGTATGATAAAGCGATAATAGCATTAATATCATTGACTACGCCATGAAGATCACTAACCTCTTCAAAACTATAGATATTTTCTTTTATTAAAACGTTAATAAAACTACCATTCCGATATAATGCTCTTTCTAAGAACTTCTCTCTAAAACCCTTCCTTTTTGAGTATATTCGATGGAGATTAATAATTAATTCATACTGCCGAGGTCTAAATATGCTCAAATTGACTAATGTATTGATTATAAAGTCAATATCATCCATTTCTGGAATATTATCTGGTGTTCCATCCCTAAAAAGTGAATATTCAAAAAATGATTTTTCATCATTCATTTGTAAGTGGAAAAAATGACAATTCACTTCATTTTGTGTGGGGATGGAAAAAATAATCCATTAGGGATCAATGTTCAATTTTTATCCAAAACAAAGTTGAATAATCCTATTCAAATGAGAAAAACGGGCACCATTGCAATGAATCAGATGGTTTATTTCATCATATCATATAGAGTCCTTTTTTAAGTATAAAAAGGGGATATCAGTTTTTAAGATCTAAAGAACGATTCCAGAAACGCATTTATGAAGTTGTTTTTGGGTGTGATCAAGGAAGATCATATTATAGTATTAGTATTGATATTCTCATGATTATTAGGGGTTTCTGGAAGTGGTGGGTTGGTATATGTTGATGGTAGCTCTTTTTCAATCAATATTATATACTCTATGTTTTATAATTGTGTGTGAGATTCTGAAGGAGGAACCATAATCTTCTCTTCTGATAGTTTATGTTTCAAAATGATATCTGCTAATACATGCTCTTGTGGTCCTGCTTCTTCAAAGTATGACCATTTTGCTTATCTTAAAACTTCTCAGTTGTGTAAATTGGTATATCAATCTGTTTCGAATTGCCTTCATTCAATAGATGGATCTGAATCCCTATATATTGTATCAGGCGATCAGATATTTGACTCCTCAAACAGTTCAATGTACAATGAAAATGCTTTTTCTGATATTGTTTTCACTTCTCAGAACTCATTAACAAGTTCGCACTGTACATTTTCAAACAAAAAAGTGTCAAGTATGGTTTGAATAGCAATCATTTCATATTCTAATTCGATATTAATATCATTTGCAATCATAGTTCGTAATAATAGTCCATATGATAATGGTGTTGTTATTTTTAATGGGGGATAATAAAAAATGAAGTATTGTTTTTTTCAAAAACAATCAAAACTATCTTTTTGTTGGAGTTTCAAGTTCTCTGGAGGTGTCTCATTCTTTCATTCATAATTCATCTTCGACATTCTATTCAGGTGAATCAAATTCATTATTAAATACTTCAAATACACCAACAGAAACCTATTGAATTGAGTATTTCTAGGCTTTACCAAAATGTTTTCTATTCAAAAATAGAATTATTTCTCAGTTACCAATTTTTTCAAAGAAAATATATCTATATATTAAGTTTATTTTATCGACAAACTCCAAAAGTGTCAATTGTTCCATATTCATGTTTGATTTTTTCAAGAATGCCATGAAGCCGAACGAAAATGTTCCAAAAGCAACTAATGATGTTTTGAGTTTAGTTAACCGGATAGTTTTTAATCAATCATCGAGTTTAAATGATGAGAGTTTTGAATCGGTTTTGAGGTATACTGATACAATAGATAATTGCGGTGAATTGATGCTTGGAATATCGGAATGTATGAATAATTCTGGAGAGAATGTCATACAAATTCTAAAATGTTTGAAATTGGTCTACATTTGTTTATATACGTCGAAAGACCAATTTTTCCGAGTTGCAAGAGCATTTGCCCCCGAAATCCAAACAATTTTATTAATACCGTTTCCCTCTGGGATGTCAAAATACCGAGAGCAGATTCATAGAATTGTCCACATTATATATCTCCATTTAATGACATCAAGTAAATTGAATGATCCACAAGATGTTGGAATTGATTATATGTCCAAAAATAAACAAAAATCAACAAGCAATATCAAAAATGCTGCCAAATTAAGTTCAGAGACGGATAACCCTTTGACATCAATGCTAGATTGGGAAGATAATGATGAAATTGAGCCTGAAAATCCAAATCAGGATGATTTTGTTGAAATAGGAGGCTCAGAAGAGGAAGAAGTTCCAAAACCAAAACCCAAGACCAGTGATAATGATGAAAACAAACCTCGAATGCCATCAGCTTTTGGAAATATCAACCAAAATAGTTTGTTTACTAGTGGAAGAGAAGAAGAATCCCTGCTATTTGGAGATTTTAGTACCAATGAGCCATCGTTTGGGAAGTTCAATCCTCCAAATGGTAACAATGATGAATCAAATAATTGTGATGTATTATCACAGTTTACTATCGCAAACGATGATAATGATTTTTATTTTGCACCCATGACCGATATAGATACCAATAATTTTAGTGAGTTTAATCCCTTTGGTTCTGCTCAGATCGAATCCGATCCCACTCATATTAGTAGTTTTGAAGACACGGAGAAAGCTCCCAAAGGTGTTCTTGATTTAGCCGAACAAGATTCTTTGGAAGAACCTTCAAATACCAACCTTAGTAATATTAAAGATAATGACATCGAAGAAGAGTTTGATCCATTTTCATCAACGCCAACATCTCAACCAAAACCCCAACAAAAGGCACCCACACCCAAGCCCATTTCTTCATCAGATGAAACATTTGATCCATTTTCATCAACGCCAGCATCTCAGCCAAAACCCCAACAGAAGGCCCCCACATCCAAGCCCATTTCTTCATCAGATGTAACATTTGATCCATTTTCATCAACGCCAACATCTCAACCAAAACCCCAACAAAAGGCACCCACACCCAAACCAATTTCTTCATCAGATGAAACATTTGATCCATTTTCATCAACGCCAACATCTCAGCCAAAACCCCAACAAAAAGCACCCACATCCAAGCCCATTTCTTCATCAGATGAAACATTTGATCCATTTTCATCAACGCCAACATCTCAGCCAAAACCCCAACAGAAAGCACCCACACCCAAGCCCATTTCTTCATCAGATGTAACATTTGATCCATTTTCATCAACGCCAACATCTCAGCCAAAACCCCAACAGAAAGCACCCACATCCAAGCCCATTTCTTCATCAGATGAAACATTTGATCCATTTTCATCAACGCCAGCATCTCAGCCAAAACCCCAACAAAAAGCACCCACATCCAAGCCCATTTCTTCATCAGATGAAACATTTGATCCATTTTCATCAACGCCAGCATCTCAGCCAAAACCCCAACAAAAAGCACCCACACCCAAGCCCATTTCTTCATCAGATGTAACATTTGATCCATTTTCATCAACGCCAACATCTCAGCCAAAACCCCAACAGAAGGCCCCCATATCCAAGCCCATTTCTTCATCAGATGAAACATTTGATCCATTTTCATCAACGCCAACATCTCAGCCAAAACCCCAACAAAAGGCCCCCACACCCAAGCCCATTTCTTCATCAGATGTAACATTTGATCCATTTTCATCAACGCCAACATCTCAGCCAAAACCCCAACAGAAGGCACCCACACCCAAGCCAATTTCTTCATCAGATGAAACCTTTGATCCCTTTTCTACCCCCGAGATAAAATCGGTTTCCCCTAACAAGAATAATCAGTCTGATGTATTCGAACTATTTGGCTCACAATCCACAAAAGAAGTAGTTCCGACCAAAAAGGTAACTCTTAATGCTTCCCAAAAAACTTCCACTCCCGATAGCACAGAGTCAGGAAAAACCACCACTTCTGGAAGGTTTAGCATTTCTAGAACAAATAACAAGCCCATTTCATCATCATCAGATAATCTCTTTGACGAGTTTCCAGATAGCTCCCTCCAAAGAAATAGCCCAATATCTACTTCTGATACAGCACTCAAGGTTAATGAGAAAGTACAAAAGAAAGATACATTTGATTTCTTCTAAAAGGCACTTAGATTTCTTCTTGTAATAATGAATAACGATTTGAATCCTGATGATTACCAAAATCAACAAAAAGAAGGCGAACATTGTGAAATTATTAATAATGAAGATGAAAACAAAGAAATTGAAAAGAGTGAAGAAGAAGACCAAAATCAGGAAATTACCGAATTAATCAATCTATCAAGGAAAAAAGACCAAAAAATAGATATTGAATCAATTGAAAGAGAAAAAAAGTCAAAAGAAGCTGATTTTAAAAGATATCTTGAAGAAAAACAACTAATGCACACATTAACAAATGTTCTAGTCGAATTTTATGAGACATCTGATAAACCTAACGATCCTGTTGATTATATCAGGCAATTTTTATCAAGAGTTGATGGACATAGTATTGATTCAATTAAAAATGAGAATGAGGAGCTTAAAAGCAAACTTGAAACGCTCAAAACCAAGCTTTTTGAGCTCCAAGAAGAGCTTAAAGAGTATCAAAACTAAAACATTATTTGAATCCATTTTTTATTCATAATCATCAGTTGGACTCTCGGACTCATCAAGGGTGGTTACATTGGTTTCGCTGTCGCTTTCGCTATATATTTTGGTTTTTCTATCACGAGAAGGCCGTTCGCGAAGTGTTTTTTCTCTAACCTGGGCAGGTGCTCTAGGTGCTTTCTTCTGGGTTGCTCCACCACTTTTGATCTCTTTAAAAATATACTCTCGACACTTATCAGCACCAGGAAGCTTTTGAATCAAGTATGTAACAACAGGGGCAGTCAGAAGAAAGGCTTCCGGACCAGAAATTGCAAGAGATTTGCTCTTATCATTCTTTGCCTTGGCAAGAGCCTTTAATACACAACTCCAAGGACTAGAAGGTGATTCTGCTTGATAACAAATCTTTGGATTATCCTCCATATATACTTTAAAAAGGGGATTCTTCTTTCCTGTATCAACAATCTCACTGATCCAATTAACTCTTTCATCAGGATGAGTCACTGATGCATATAATTTGCATGATTTAAACCCAGCGGGATAAATGTATCGTGATGTGTGCCAACCAGGTCTATCATAAACTACTGTTCCGATATTAATAATCCATGAAGACGGTGTTATCATCAATGGAAACACAATTTCTCCATCTTCAAGATCAGCTAATCCGGATATTGTTACAGGTTTAATTACTGATGGGTCAGCTCTCTTATTTGCTTTCTTCTTTGGAGTGCTATTAGTGCCATTCTCTTTAAACCTCACTAATGAATCGATTCTCTTAATAATAGAGTGATCATTTAACAAAAAAGTGGGAGGGCCTGATTCGAACATACTAAGAAATGGTTCTTGTTCAAATATTGATATTACAGAACCAATTCCATTTTGATTAATTACTTTAAGAAACTCATATTCTATGTTAGGTGACCAGTTTGATGGGAGATTTCTCCATTTTGGAGCAGTTTCAATGAAACTAGGTCCTGTTCTATCATCCAAACCACTCATAAGATTCCGAAGTTGATCCATTGATATTACTCTTTGGGTCACCTTTTGAGCAGTGCTTAATAATAGAGTATTTCCAACACCTGGATGCTCGCATGAATTCATAATAAATGCCAAATAATCCTCAAGCTGTTGAGATGTTTTATTTTGCAACTCTATTGATGATAGCATCTTTTCATAATCCTTCGATCCATCTTCTTTTCTTTCAATACCTTTCCTCATCAAATAGTCTAACACCATCCTCATTTCTTCATGGGTCCATTCGTCTTTAAAACCTTGGGTTAGCAAAGCATCCATAATTTTATCGTCACTTAGTTGCAATCTTTTTGCATATTCACACAACTTAATAATTCTTTCGTTCAAAACATTAAAATCAATATCATCATTAAAACCCTTGAGCAATTCACTGTTAGGATCGGTACGGAAATGATCATATACTCCAAATCCATATTTCCAGGAAACATACAACAAGTATTTGTCCTTTTGATCATCCCATGAGTTTGATGGAGAAGATCCTCCAAGTTTTAGTAAAGGAATCGAATTTATATCAGAATTTATGTTGGGGAAAAGAGAATTAAGATAAAAAATCATCTCAATTCTCTTTAGAATAAAGGCTGACTTTGTTTTCATTTGAGAGAGAAACTCAGATTCCCCAAATACTGAGTTTTGAATCAATTCTCTTTCAATATTTACTGAATCTTCTGACTCTGTTTTAATAAACATCCTTGCAACAGAAAAACTTGCTGCAGATGGTGTTATTCTGAGAAGTTCTCTAATTAAGGCTCTTGTGGCAGAAAACACGGTCTCAGGGTTAATCCTAAGTCTCGAGAGAGAAGTAATATCGTTCCACCTATTAATACCTAAACGTAATATCCACCTCACCAAAGTGTTTCTCTCATTTGTTTTCCATTCATGTGACAAATTAGTTACATGAGAAACCTTAGGGATTATTGGAACCTCAATTGATGAAAAAACAGTCTCCCAGAAATCAGGTATTTCATCACATTCTTTTGTATAGTCAGATATTGGTTTATATCCTCTACTATTTACCGATAAATCGATAATCTCAGAGCTTGATGGAGTTTCTCCTTGGAGCAATGATCCAATAATTGCATTACGGATTATTTTACCTGTTGTTTGAGTATCTTGGCCATTACTTGAACAAAACACCATAAGCTCAGATTCAAAAAATGATGTACAATCAAGATGATATACGGCCGATACATGAGATGCGGGACCTCTTCCAGAACGATGATTTCTTAAAACTGCGCTCCATGTGCCAAATGAACAATCAAGTAATATTACTTTGTCAATAATATGGAGAGGAATACTAGCATTAATATCGAATTTACTGTCAAGAAGATACACAGATGAATCAATACCAACACTATTTTCTTCAGAATTCTCATTATCGTACTTATTTCGATCATATCGACAATAAATAATTGATTCTATTGATAAAAGATCCTCAATCAAGTCCAAAGCGAGAGAATATTGAGACATTATTAATACCCTTTCAGCAGACTTCAAGGATCTCTGTAGGAGTTCTTTCATCACAGAAAATTTTGTAGATGTTGTAATAATATCAGAATCAATAGTTGGGTCTAGTATCATTGGATGGGTAAAAATCCTCAGAAGCTTATGTGAGACACATAATAATGAGTTCTTGATTATATCATTTTTGGAATCTAATATAGTTTTGATAATGTAATTTTTCTGGATACAAGATAAAGGACAATTAATATTAACAGTCTTGGTTTCAAAAAGCCCTCGCTTTTGTTGATCTTGGAAAAGCGGTAAAACAATAGAATTCAATTCATTAGCTTTTGAAAGCTCCTTGGAATCCAAAAAAAGCTTTCCATGATCTGATATTGAGAAATTAATTGCATTTTGAATTCCTTGAATTGAGTTTGATGATCTAATACTCTCAATCTTTATCTTTCTAAAAGTTCTAATATCTTTCAAATCCCTTAATAGTTTAGATTTGGGAGAATATTGATTAGAATTATCATCTATCACAACAATTCTCCAATTAATTCGAGAAAGAATATCAATTTCATGAGAAAGAACATCTGAAGTTGTTAAGAGAACATTAAATGTAAGTTCTTTAGGAGACTTTTTAAAATCTTTGTCATAAATGACCTGCCTATTCTCTTTTGAGCCACTAAGCACAAGTGAATGAAAGCTTTCTGATGTTTGTAAAAACAAACCACTCCAATCATCAATATTTTCTTGGTCAGCAATCACTAAAAATGGACCCTTTTCTTGTTTTGAGGATAATAGATCGTCAAACACAGCAGTGACCACACTTGCAGACTTGAGATTATATTGGTCTGAAATTTTCATTTCAAACAAGTCAATTAGCGAATACATTATGCTATTATAAGTAATAGTATCTTTTCCCATCTCATTGCATACTTTTTTAATCAGCTTTGGGATAGGATTCGTTAATGATTCGTTCTCAGATGGCATTATCATTGTGTTACGACTTTTAAACTTAATAATATCTGCATTACTAATAGAATTTTCATATGTGGAATGATCATATGATAACCTATGCCATTTAACAAGATATGAATTTCCATTAAAGCTAATAACTCGTTCAACTTTTTCATATTCAGGATCATAAAATGGCTCTTCTGTTGGAATTCCTTGCCTATTATGACGGGTTATAAAACTTTGACCATCTTTGTATCCTCTGATTATCCTATCCGAAACCCATTCGCAGTTTCTATAACACTTATTTTTGTACTTAACTAAGTATTCAGCGCCCTTTCCTTCATGTTTTTTAACTCCTAGTATTGTTTCATAGGGAAAAGAATCAGTGTTGGTCTCCATATGGTTAGAATAGTATTATATGAACCAGATGTTAAAATTGTTTTAGTTTTAGAACGCCATTTATGGATAATTTCTCTGATAAAGAGAGGCTTTTAGTTTTTGATGTTGAAGAAGGGGTTCCTTCGTTTTCTATTAACAGGGAGCGCCGAGATTTTCTTTTTAGTGTGGCGTTCTGCATAAATGCTGTTTTTGTCTTTGGATTTACAATATTTGTATTTCTAAAGACCCATGTTATTATTGGCCTTTTTTCCACCAAGAATACTCTATTTTTACTGCTTATTCCATCATCGTTAGCTATTCTTGTTTTCTTTGTCACAATTAGGTCTATTCTAAAGTATCCACAAGGATTTGTCTCTTCTAGTTACTTAATTGCTTTCTTCTTCTTCATTATATCATCATTTTTGCTTTTTATTCCATGGAAAACATGGAATAATATCTTTTTGTTTGGTTTGTGCTCGTTACCTGTAGTAATGTGGTACAGACAGCGGAAAGATATATCTGTATCAGGATCCGTTCTTCTAAGTTCCACAAATATCATGACTCAGTATAGTGACTCATTCCCTTTTATGGTTATGATTTTCTTTTTCACCATTCTGCTCACACTATTAGGTTCAACGGTGACAGGATACATAGAAAGCACCAAAATAGGATTTATGTGGCATATATACTTTGCTTTTAGTTATTTTTGGATCAATAACACAATGGTGTATATATGCGATTATGTTTTTTCTGGATTATGCATTTCTCATGTTTATTTTGCAGGATCATCCGATATGCCAGCATCTCCTGTTTGGTATTTTTGCAATCAAGCATTCTCAAGTTCTTTTGGTACATGCGCAGCAGCAGGTTTCTGGGCTCCATTTTTATGGATTGAGAGGTTTGCACATGGAATCAAATGCTTTTTGGGCTCGTGGACAGAATTAGGCATCGTATATTCATCTTCATTGGGTTTAAGTATTGGAGAAGGATCTGCTAAATATTTCGCCCTTGCTCAGCAAATCCATATTGAGAAACTGATTTCTTCATCTGCAATTTACACTTCTATTTTCGTCATGCAGTTCTCCATATCAATAATAGCATCTGTTATCTCCCTTATTATTACCGATGCATTTAAAATCACAAGACAATTTACTACAATAACAGCAATTTACACATTCTTCATTGTGTTTTTCTCACTCAGGGTTTTAATGAACTCAATTGCCGGAATCGCAGACGGAATATATGTTGCTTTCGGAGGAGCCCCATCTAAAACCAGATCAAGAATGCCAGATACATTCGCAGTCCTATCACACAGGTACAATCAGTTGGTTGGAGAAAAATAGTGACGATAGTATCATACTCAAAAAGTGGTTAATTCAAAGCTATGGGTACTAACTGGGAGTGTGGTTTAGATTATCCTAATGGTATTGCGTGCTGGTTTGGTAATATTGCTACGATGTGCTTTTTCATTGTATATATTCCGCAATTTTTGCTAAATTACCGGAGGAAATCTGTTGTTGGTTTTTCTTTGCAGTCGACTGTATTTAAACTGATTGGGTCATCATTTTTATTTATAAATTCGATTAAAAATGGTAGCGGCTTACCAGTTTTCTTATATGGTTTTCTGAATACAATTCAGCATTGCGCTTTTTTGTTGCAGTTTTGGATGTATTCCAATAGCAAATATTGCTGGATCTACTGTTTTATTCCACTTTTTCCATATTATCTTGCTTCGGTTCATCCAAATTCCGTCAGATTTACAGATTTCGTCAAGCCAGCATGCCAGATAATTTCACACATACCACAACTGATACAATGCATTAAGTTGAGATCAACGCTAGGTGTTTCAATGCTTGGACAGCACCTAAACTTCCTCGGATGCTTTCTTGGAATGATAATGTGCTATCTTCAAAGCATCAGCTCTTTTATGACCTGGCTTATTTATTTTAACTCAGGTTTTCAGGCTATATCATTATACATGGTAGCAATTTGGTACCACGAAATGAGATTCATTGATTACTCCAATAGAAGGATCCGCAATGAGGTAATACAGAATAACCAGCCTTTTTTGTAATATTATAGTAAAGATTTTACATATTTTTGAATTAGTTTTGATCGACAACAAAAAATTGGTCGAACAAACCAAGTCAAATCAAATATGGCAATGTACGACGAAGAGAAGTTACAGGAAATTTTATCATTGCGGCCAGTTTCGGAATTGCAGTGCGTTGAAAGATTAGAGGACTTTATTGATTTGTTAACAAATGAATCTAACTCCCAAGAGGATATAGCACCATTATTTGAGAAAACTCTTGTTGCTCTCCTTTCGATTTATGTTTCTCTTGGTAATCAAAACAAGTTCCAAAACTTATTAGATCATCTTAGGTCATACTTTTCAATCATTCCCAAGGCTAGAACTGCAAAACTTGTTAGACTGATTATTCAATCGTTAAGAAAGGTTCCGGAATCGTTAAACTTACAAGTTGAATTATGTACTCAATGGATTGAATGGTCAAAGAAAGAGGAGAGGACTCAACTTAGACAAAGACTTGAAACAGAATTTGCGGAGATTCTTCTTGAACAAAGGCGCTATAACGAGGCTATCGAAATTTTACAACGCCTAACTAATGAATTAAGGAAAGTTGATCATAAGTCACAGCTAATTGAAGTTCATCTGATTGAATCTCGAACATTCCGAGGATTAGGCGATTTTTCAAGGGCAAAGGCATCCCTTACAGCTGCTAGAACTAATGCAGCAGCAGTTTACACAGCTCCTCTCCTTCAAGGCCAGCTGGACATTGAATCGGGTATTCTATTTAATGATGATGGAGACTATAGAACAGCTTCAAGCTATTTTGCAGAAGCTTTTGATGCTTTTGCAAATGCAGGTGATCCACGTGCAATTGATGCCCTCAAATATCGCCTCCTATGTAGGATTCTCGATGGAAGAGCCCAAGAATGTCCAGCTATTGAGGCCTCAGCCGCATTACAACTACAGAGCATTCAAAAAGCAGGATTTCCTGTTTCAAATTCTCAAATTAATACAATGATGGAGATAGCCCGTGCAAGTGAAGCCAAAAGCCTCCACCAACTAGTTAAAATCATTCAAGAAAAGAGTAGTGACTTAGAAGCAGATCCTGTTGTTAATTCTAATGTTAAGAACCTGATTGATTCTTTGGAAGAGCAGCACTTACTTCGTATTGTCAAACCCTATTCAGCTGTTGAAATCACTAGAATTGCTGAAATGATAAAGCTTCCATCTGATAGAGTTGAATCCAGACTTGTCCAAATGATTCTTGATCAAAAGCTCAAAGCTTCAATTAATCAAGCTGATGGTATACTTAATATATTCGAAGATGATGAGGATAATGAACTCCAAACACAATCAATATCCTTAATAGAAAAACTTGATGGTGTTGTTGATGCCTTGTACACACGATGCAAATTAATGAATTAAACAATGATTGAAGATATTTATTTTAGAATTCCATAAAATTCAGCGCGCTGAAGGGCAAATCTAAGATTTCCAGGATTCGCATTAGATATTTGAGTTATTCGGAAATATGAGTAAGATAGTACAGTATTCACTGGGAAATATCCAATTGCGCTATTGTCAACAAGAGAATATGAATTTACATCATTAATAAGATCCCATTGATTTCCATCAAGTGATCCCTCAATAGTGAAATGTATTGGTGCAACTCCATTTGCAGCAAATTTCCATGATTGAAGTTCGATTCCGAAAAGCTGAATTTCTTTTGGATAAAAATCAAAAATCAACCAAGGTGATGATCCATCTAAACTACAAAAATATTTCTCTTGAAATGGCGGAAGCAAGTTATTTGGTTCATACCCTTCTTTCGCGATTGGTGAAGAACTCACTTTAACAATTTTCCAGTTTGTAATAATGCCATTCAATGGTGCTTGATCATTATATGAATAAGAAAGCTGTTTCTTCTGATTTGGTGATATTTCTTCCATCAATAACAAATTTCTGACTCTATTCATATTAAACTGTGGATGAAAAACTATTTCATGAACACATTCTTCAGAAACATCAGAAAAAGGAAGATGCTTCACTAATCTTGTATAATTTATTGACTTTAAATTGATTCTATTCATTATGAATCGATTATATTGCTCCATATTGCATGTAACAAATGGATTAGATAATAAGTAATCTAGCATTTCGTCATTTAAATAGTCTAGGAGGCCATTTGTAATACAATCAGAAAGCTTTTTAGCCAAAAATGTAGATATTATACTCAATTCTGCACCAAATTCGAACCCTAAAATGTAAGCTTGAACACAATCATTCAGAGAACATGATGAAACAATATATCTAGATGCTTTTTCTATTAAATCTACAATCTCAAGTTCGCAAGATATAGAATATATAAACATAAAATTATCTGGTTTAAAGTCAATTATTCCTTGTTTCAGAAAATCAACAATTAATCCGAAAGATCCCCCTTGCGATGTTACAATAATCTTGTTTACAGTGCAATCTTCTATAATTTCTCTCAACGCTCTCTTTGAATGATGACATAGAATAAAAGAAGAAACCTTAAATTCCAATCCACTATGAAAAATAATTATATCTCCAGGAAAAGCAGGCTCTATATGCTGGAAATGCCTGGGATAGTAAAAAGAAAGAGTTTTGTCGTGTTTTTTGCTTTCCATTTTGTAAAAAATGTGACGCTTGATCAAGAAAAAAATAAAACTCATGGGCTTATTATGAACCTATTGCTTTGTATTTGGCGCCTTGTGTCTGTTTAAAATTTGTTGTTCCCGCCAAAACATTTTTATGGCTTCTCTCCAAAATGATGTGGTGAGTTTATACAATGAGCTTTTAGATCCAGCTTGCCAGAATGCAATGGTGATAACAGAGAGCCTGATGCAATTTTATAAACACGAGTCGTCTTTTGAAGTATTAAAATGGATTGTTTTAAATACTGCCAATGATTTGATTAAGAGGCATGCTGCTATTGGTATCAAAACTTATTTGAAATACAATTGGCTTGAAAACAGTGATAAAAATAGTATTTACACATCACTACTTGATTTATCTGTCTATTCAGGGTCACAAAGAGTTCGTTCATTGATTGTTGATTGTATTCAAACACTATTAGATCCCAATTTTGCAATTCAAACATACCAATTTCTACAAAATGCTTCAACTAACAATGATAATTTAGAAACTTGTTTCAAGTTATTAACATTTTTAATATCTTATGGAGATTTTATTGAAATTGATGATGAATGGTGCACAAATCTTGTTAATCTTGGACTTTCTATTAATGATTCCAGTACTAATGTTGTTACACTAAGATTTGCTCTCAACAAGTATAACCTTGAGAATGAAGAAGAAGAAGGTTCAAAAGCTGGTCATTATTTCGAAACCGCAATTAATGTGTTTAGAAGACTCGCTTTATCAGGGGATTATTCAATACAGTCTGAATTAGCATCTCTTCTGGTATTTATAATTCAACAAACTCCACCATACATTAATATCGAACAGACATTATCTATATGTTTAGACATTATAAGAGATTCTAGCCTTAAAATTGAGTGCAGATATTGGAGCCAAATAGTGTGTGATGAAGTTATTGCTTCATATTCGAATGAAATTGCTGAAGCAGATTTATATGAAGTTATATTTTCTGCATATTTCAATTTCGCTTCTGAGAACATTAATGAGAACGATGCATTTGATTTGAGCAATCATAATGTATTTGCTACTGTTGCCACAGAGTTTTCCAAAGAACCTGCCTTTTTGGAGTATTTATGGGAACAATTCCAGAACATGAAACATGATGAAGTGGCATCATATGTATTCCTAACCGTGTTTTTGTATACATTCGAGAATGGATCTGATTTTTATGTAGAAAAGCTTAATGAGATATCCAAATTCCTAATTGATGCACTTACAAGTAATTTCTGCTGTTCGGTCACCGCTTCAGCGGCAGCAATTTCTGAATTATCTATTGGCGTGAAAGGATCTATTCTTGAGGTTTCAGATGAACTGATTGCTGCTTTACTCGCTATAATCGCCCAAGAACCACTTCCGGAGTTATTATTCGCATTAAGTCAAATCCTCAATAATCTTGAACAATCAGACTCTGTGTTTGATGATTGCTATTCATTACTGACGAATTCTTTACAAGTTTGTGATCAGCATTTATTAATCTTCCAAAATCTATGCAATCTGATCAAAAGGTCTGAAGAAAGGGTGAGACACTTCTATGACTCATTATATAGTTTATTTATTGAGGTGATTTCTTCCGACTCTGATTCACACAACCTAATAAAGCCAGTGGCTGTTTGTTCAATGTCATATCTTGCTCAATCTTGCATCAGGCAGTTTGAAGAGCATGCTCAAAGTTTTGCTCAGTTTTGCTATTCTTCTTTGGAGAGTGAAGATTCTTTGTTAGTCTATGAATCGATGAGAGCTATTGGTAGAATTGCTTCATATTTTTCGAAACAAATTTCAACTACACTTAATGATATTTTGAAAAAGCTTTTAGTTGTTGCTTCACATTCAATAGAACCCCCACAATCAAATGTAGAAGATGAGTTTGCTGGTGATGAAGATGAAGAATTAGATAATGCTTACACCAATTTGACGAAAAACGTCGGGACTGCCTTTAGGGTTACATGTTACCTAATGAAATCATACCCAGATATATTATATGATCATATTGAACATGTATTACAATCATTAGAATCCCTTGTTACTAATGGACAAGGAGTGAGTACTTGCCTTAATGATTGTGCTAAAGGTTCTAACTTTATCATATCAGCATTATCCAATTTAGGGCAATCTCCAAATGAAATGAAAATTGTTGTTAGAATATCTCAACAAATGGTTGAAATACTAATAAATTCTATAGAGCCAACTATCAAAGATCTAGTATATGAGACAATAGGAGATATAATTGCATTCTTTGGAGTTTTACCAATAACTACCCAAATTGACCCAATTCTTTTATCAATCAAAGATTTATTTGATCAAATACTTGACCCAGAGATTGAATTTTTAGGATACACTGTTTCTCATTGTGATAATGCTCAGAGGATTCTAAGAGAAATCATGTGTTCAATGGGATCAAGTTCATTCAGCATTGTCAAAGAGTTTATAGAACCTGTTAATCAATTTTTAATGACCAAGAATAGTCATCTCAAAGATCTCGGGTTGCAATTCTTTGGAGATTTGCTGTTTACATGTTCCCAGTTTTTGGATGAGGAATTTGTTTCAAATATATTTGTTCTTGCGGAAAACGCGATTAAAGAAAGAAATAGTCCATTTGGTTTCACTGTCATCAAGCAAATGGCCACAGTTGCTCCTGAAGCATTGGCACCACACATTTCCATTGTTATGAAAATGATATCTCAAAAGCTAAACAGAAGTAATAAGAAGACAGAAACAATAATGTCGCTTCAAGATAATGCAGTTACTGCTTTAGGTGCCATTGCGATGAATATTCTAAAGGATAAATTTGATTTCAACACATATGCCCCACTGGCACTTAGTGCCATGCCAGCTCAGCTTGAAGTCGAAGAAAACCAAGATATCATGACATTCTTCAACTGGTTATTGGAAAAATCGAATGGAAGGCTTGTTCAAGACTTCGCATCTGTTCTTATTCGGCTCTTCTCGGATCCATTGGAGAAGCTTGAAGAGTATTACATATCAAAAGAGATGCTGAGTGAATTAGTTCCTTGTTTTCATAACCTCATTGGCAAAGTCTCAAGGCCAGAGGAGCTCTGCAAGAAGGTATGCAACAATGATGAGTACAAACTGGAATTTGTCTATAATATTCTTCAATAAACAATAAATGCTGTATACTGATCGACAACAATATCCTCTTGATTACTTCCCTCGTAGAGTTAAGTGGTCACCTGATGGTTCTTCTGTTGTTGCCTTGTCATATGATGATGACGTGTCTATTTTCGAATTTGACAATCAATATGATATTTCTCTATGGTTTCAAGCAAAAGGTACTGTAACTGATGTTTGTTGGTATCCATTGATGATGAAAGAGAATCAGACGTCATGTGCATTTGCAATGATTGTCCCATTGTATCCAATTGAGCTAGTTGATTCCAATGATGGTCATGTTAGGGCAATTTATCGATGCCAATATGGGGGAGATCAACCAGCGTCATTGGCGTGCTTAGGATTCTATGGTTCATATATAATTGCAGGTGGAACTAAGACTATGTTTTTTGCAGACATAACAAGGCCTGGTAGAATTAGTGACACACCGTATCACTGTTCAGGAAGCATATTAAGTCTCGCTACACATTGTGATTCTTCAATAATTGCTGCTGGAACTTCAACGGGCTCACTGAGGGTCATCGATGGCAGAAGTTTTCAGGAGGCTTTCAACGAATCGTATCATATTCATGGTGTTGATTCAATAATTTGGAGCAATAATATTTTATTTTCATCATCGCGGCTGAGTGATACCATCATTGGATTAGATATAAGGAATCCAGATACTGTGTACATGAAGCTGAGTACATTTAGAAGTTCAAGTAGGAAAATAAGCATGTCTGCAACTAATAATATAATATGTGTAGGAAATGAAGGTGAGGAAGCTCATATGTATGACATTAGTGGCAATTTATTGTCATCAATAGGATCAGGACCTACTCCAATTATTGAAGTATCATGCTATGAGAGCATAGTTGCCGCTTCAGGGTCATTCCAGGTTATTGAAAATGATGATATTCCAGAGTTTAAACCTGTATTGAAAGAGTTGGGTTTTTACAAAAAACCAAATTGATATTTATTCAAAAGAAACAATGGGCTTGCTGTTTTGTCTGTCTTTCATACTTATTGGAGAAAGCTGGGTTGGCACACAACCTCCATAACCCATAATTCTCCTCATAAAAATCAAAGAAAGAGTAATTGGTCTAATGCTATTGGGCTTTTCTTTGATATTCTTTCTATTGGAAAATTTCCCTGTAAGTAACAGCCTCTTTTCATTCCTGAGCATTTCAATTTTCCTACTATATGTTCTAAACCCAATTGAAGCAAGGAGAGATTCTTCAAGCAAAAACCTAATTTCAGGAATTGGTGTAGTTGATGATGATCTATCATTTATGTGCGTAAAGAGCGACTTAGCCCAGTTGTTCCACTCATTGATCTCAGTTCTGTTCCTTTCTAAAAGACGATTTTCTCTTTGTAGCTTCAGTAAATCGTCTTTCATAGATTTGATTATAGATTCATATTCAATTATTAATTTATCACTAGATATTACAGAGTCATTCAATGTTTGGAACACACTAACAAGGGAATCAGAATCTTTCACTCCTAATGATTTCCTTAAAGATACAGCATCTTGCATTATTCTATAACCATTTGACACAGATCTTTCAGAAATTCGAGCTATCAGTTCTTTACCAATGTCCAAAGTTGTAATATCTGATCCTGTAGATATACCAAATTCAGTTTGAAGTACCGAAGACATGATCCTTCGACAAGATTCGATGATTTGAAGGTTTTCATCAGCCAAGGAAACTCTCTTTGATTGTAAAGCTATATTAAAAGCAGATTGTTTGGCTTCGAAATTGTATTTTTCATTCTTATTTTGTTCTTTCAAATTTTCAATTATTATGGTTAATGAGCGATTTGAAGCTTGAAGCTTGGCGTTTTTAGATATCAATTCTTGTTTAGAATTTTCAAAGGATGCAATTTGCTCGTTTGCTTCATTAATACTTGACCTTAATTGCTCTAGCTCATCATGTAGTCTTTGAATCTCATTCTCGTACTCTTTTGTAATATTAAGAGATCTATTCTCTACTTCATTCAATATCCTTGCAACCCTATCTTCTGATATTGACAATTTGTCTCTATACTCTTGTTCACTGGATTTGGTTTTTTCCAATAAAAGAGAAAGGTGTTGATTTTCAATCTTATATTGATTCTGCATTGTTGATTTTTCTTGTACAAAATCATCATACTGATGCTTCAAAGAGGAATTTTCTAACAAAAGTGTTTCGATTTGATTTCGATTCTCATCAATTTGTTGAAGAACCTGATGATACTTCGCTTTTTTATGTTCAAGTTTAGTAGAAAGTTGTTGTATGGAAACATCCATCTGGGCCCTCATATCTTCAAAATTCTGAATATCATCATTATTCTGATTCGACATCTCAGCAATTTTAGCTTCATAGTTCGATATAATTTCATCTGTTTTTTCATTGTGTTCAATTTTCTGGTATTTAATGAGCTGTTTCAAAGCTTTTATTTGTTCCTTGTAATTTGAAGTCAATTTATTCATATCTTCTCTCAGACTATCATTTTCTGCCTTAATCACTTCATTCTCTTCATCAATTATATCCTTTTCTTCATTAGAAACCAACGTATCTTTTGTAATGTTAATAAACTCGGTTGTTAACTCTTTGAAATCACTTGGTGGGGTTTCAACAAACTGAGACATATATGTAGTTAGTGTATTGATGGTTTCTTGCAAATCTTTTTGATCATCTGAATATGTCGACGAGTTAACACGCCTTGTTAAATCAGCAATTCTGTTGGTTTTCTCTTCAATTGAAGATGACAGCATATGATTAATATTCAAAACAAGCAATATGAATAAATATAGCTCGGAAAATGGGCTCTCACATAATTTGTCACTTGACACAAAATCAAGAAACATATTAACAAGATGATCAGGATTTGGTATCTCATCAACTGAGAATAATGATTGGTGTTGAATAAGCTCAATTGATGGAATCGATAAATTCTGATCATCTATGAACCTTCCAATTCGAGCACATTGCTGTTTAAGGAATGTAATTTCATTCTCTTCAGTCACAATATGGGATTTGGCAAGTCTTAAAAGCAGCTTATTTGCATTTTGTAGTTGGTATAGAACTGAATGATATTGGTTGACAATCATATTATACTCTGAGCTATTGATTATTTCATTGTTTTCTTGAAGCTTGTGGAAAAAATACTTCATTAATGATTCGATTAATGTGACTAAACTTTCTGATTTGGATTCATTTCGAAGATCGGGTAACTGGCTTTTCAGTTCATCCGGAATTATTGATATCACATATTCAATTGATTCCATAAAGTTAGCGTTGTCTTCATCAATAACTCTATTAACCTGCTCTTGAAGGTCAACAATACTCTGCTTCATTTCAGCATTATGTTCATTAATAGTATTTGAATATTTTTCCATTTCTACTTGCAAACAATCAGAAACCATCATCTTATTCAAAAGAGCATTTCTTTGTTCAGTCAATTGGGATATCTCATTCATTTGGCCATGAATTAGGTCTTCAAATGATGATATATGAGACTTTAAGGACGCTATTTCATTCTGCATACGTATCTCATTCTTGTTATCAATTTTGTATTCAGTGATAGCCTTTTTCTCCTTATTTTCTTTCTCTAACTGCAGAATTCTTAGTTTCAATTCACTGTTTTGAGTTTGAATCTCCACAATTTTGTCTTGTGCTTCTGATAACTCACTATCAGCAATTGAGGAATTCTCTTTTAATATTATATTCTCCTCCTCAAGATCTCTGATCCTTTGTTCTTGTGAGTCAACCTTTTTAAGTAGAGAGTCTTTCGAGCATTCATTTTGTTTTAGCCTCTCCTCAAGTGTTCTAACATTATCCTGAGACAACGTGAGCTGCTCAATAAGCGACGAATTTTTCAAAGATATTGCTTTTAGATCTTCCTGAACCTTTACCACATCATCATTAGTTTTATTAGAATTCTCCTCTTGGTTTTCAAATTTCTTTAAATCATTACATAATATATTTTTTTCATTCTCTAAAGCTGCTATTCGGTCTAATAATGAAGCTCTTTCTTCTTCAAATTGCGCAGTGAGTTTGTTTTGCTTTTTGTTGTGTTTCTTTTTCATTATTTCAATTACTTTCTCAACTTCTTCTAATGGTGCTTTTTGAGAATCAATACTTTCCAAATGGTTAATGATTTTGGACAATTTTTTGTTTTCCCGTCCGATATTCTTTGAAAATTCTTGCATTTCAATCAAATTCGCTTCCATTTGAGTTATTTGATTTCTAAGCTTCTCGTTTTCGTTTTCAATTTCGTTAGCAGATGTAATTTTCATTGAAATCAAAGAAGCAGCCTCTCGAAGAGATGAAACAGGGTTCCCGTTCAGATAAACTAAATTCAACAAAAAGTTATTGATTTGTCCTTGCAATGACTTATTATTTGCCTGCAAATCCAAAATAAGTTTCTGATCACCATTGCTCTTACTATCCTTTTCGAAATTAATCTTTCTTACAATTTCATTCTTGTCCGATAGTTCATTTCGCGTGTTTTCAAGTTCTTCGATTATCTCCTGTTTTTCAGCCTGAAAATTCTTTTGTAAAATCATTAATCGAGCTTTCAAGTCAGTATTTTCGTTCTCTAGTTCATTACAATTATTACAATAGCCCTTTTTCGATTTCATGAAACTGATGCTACACAAAAGTGACAATCAGGCCGTTTAATTGTAAATAAACGAATCAACGATAATGTAGATCAATTTCTGGGCTACCAGCTTTACACAGGGTCGGTTTGTCATTGCAGAATGGGGGCATTTACTAGTGCGGATATACAAAAGTATCAAGCCCGATACTCAACTCCTGTTCGTCCTGCTGGGTATTGTACAATTGGTGAGTCTAAGAAGAACAGATGTACAATTCAGGTTAAAAAACTTGAGGGTGGTGGAGTTTGGGAGATACGGCCATTTCACTCTATTACTCCGAGCCCAAGAATAGGTCATTGCATGGTTTATGACAGTGCGAATGATTTGGCTGCAATTTCATATGGAGCTGCTCCTGATAACAGGCTTCTTTGTGATTTTTGGGTTATTGATTTTTGCAAGAATGAGTGGATTATGATTAAGGTAAATGAAAATGATGTTAGTCCACGAGTTGGTGCAGCTGCGGTTTTGATTAATGATGAGATGTGGGTATTTGGTGGGTCAAATGAACAAGGGTATTTGGATGATTTGCATATTATTAATCTTACTAATGGACATGTGCGACGCCCAAATACTGAAGGACCTGTACCTGAGCCACGAATGAATCATGTAATGGCATATCATAATGGAATCATAATGGTATATGGTGGAAAAAATGATGCAATTCTTCAAAAATTGCATTTTTTGGATATTTCTACATTGTCATGGACAGAAGTCAACGTTGCTGATAGCTGCGTTTCGGCTAGTGTTGCCATGTACCAGTCCAAAGCATTTGTATATGGAGGTAGAAAGAGTACTGGGTTTTTGGCTTTTGATTTTTCTTTTTCTGATGCATCGGTTATTCCTACATCTGGAAAGGGACCATCACCATCAATAATCAACTCTTCAATGGTTGCGGTAGATAAATATATAATGCTGATTGGAGGAGAGAGTATGGCACCAGATGAGAAGGATATGCAGTTTTCTCCAATATACATGTTTGATCCCGAAACCAGGCAATGGTTTGTCATATCTATTAGGCCTGATTGTTTGACTACATCAATCAAGGATGGTGAAATAGATAGTAACGGTGAGTTTTTATTACCTTTATGCACACAATCATCGGCGATTTATAGAGAAAAGCAAAGAGAGGTTGCTGTTTTTCTTGGGTTGCCACAGAATGATCCCCCTGTTTTATTTGTCATTCAAATTATGGAACCCCTCTCATCATTACATCTTGCCAAAGACATGGTGTCCATGCTTAAACTGAGTGTTCAATAAAATGTATCTAAAAGTATTTACTATTCATTAAAATATGAAGAATACATGATGTTCTCCCAGTCATCCCTTGATGTTGAAAACAAATCTATCTCACTCAGCCTCTCAAGATCTTGGCATTGTTGAAGAGGGATTTCAGGCTCGGTAGAATCCACTCTCGAGACTTCTTCAGAAAGACCCGGATTGGCTTTTCTCCTCATCAGCTTTACCCATCTATTCCGAATATTATTTACAGACCTTCCATTAAAACATAGACCAATGATATTCCATTTTGGACCAAGCTCATTATATCTTTGAAGCAAAAGAGAGTCTTCAGCCTCAGTCCAATTTGCCTGGATTACTTCAGGTCTCAGATAATTCCGCCATCTTTCTCTACATTGCCTAGAATTTCTAGTCCCCATTAATTTGGAGATCTTTTTCCAGTCCTTTTTGCCGTATTCAGAAACAAGCTTCATTAATAACTTATCCTCCTCCGGCTTGAACTTGGATTTGGCAATTTTAACTGACCCGCCCACCCCACCATTTGACTGCACTCCAATCATCATATGAGGAGAGAACCTGTCGTCTTTATTAACACCATCACAGAACATTTAACTGTTATATACCTGAAAACCACAATTAATTGAGTTAATAGTGTCTGAAATAAAAACGATGAACGATTGACTTTTTGAAAGGAAAAATGAAGCAATTCTTTGAGTTCTTTAATCGTCATTGTTGTTGCTCTCTTAATCATTTGAGAGATCTTATTTTGAAGATTTTTTTAAATATGTATTAAATTATACTGACTCATTGATATCAGAGTTCCTCCTGTATTCATTTGATAGATGAACGAAAAAGTTATGGCTTGGGTTAACAAAGTATGCAGTAGTATCGCCTTTCCCTTTTAAGAACACTTCTCCTCTCTTTTCTATTTCAAAGCTCATATCAGAAATGAGATCATATGTTGATTGAGAGACTTGAATTCTTCCTGGAAGAGATGTAGATTGGAGTCGAGATGCAATATTGATTGGGTCTCCAATTATGTCGAACACAGGTTTTTCTGAACCTAAGACTCCTGCTAATATTGGTCCCCCGGTATTAATTCCTACTCTAATACTCAGGTTAGCATTGAGTTTAAGATTGATATCATCGAATTCTTGAAGAACATCCAATGCAAATTTCACAATTTGAGAAGCATGATCTTTTGGTGATACATCTCCAAACAATCCCGATGCTGCCATATATACATCACCAATGAGTTTGATTCTGGTAACTAAAGGATATTTCAATAATATTGCATCAAATGAAGAAAATATTAATGATAAATTACTCATAATTTCTTGTGGTGTTAAGCTGCTGGTGTAGTCAGAAAACTTCACAATATCAATGAATATTATTGAAGCAGAAGGAATTGAAAAACATATTTCTTTTTCTCCCCTATTCAATCTAGTTACGATATCCCTAGGCAGAATCTCGAATAAAAGCTTCTCGCTTTTAATTTTTGCATTTTCAGCCTCTGTTTGCTTGTTGATAAGAGTTGATTCATCACGAAGAATGAACACAAAAGACTTAATTACACTTTCTCCGGAATTTTTCATTCCGAGAATTGTCATATTACACGGTATCTCTTGTAGTCCATCAGATAAGCAGCAAACATGGTCCTCAAATACATGAGAGCATTGTGAATCCTTCATCAAACCAATTTGAGAATTAATCTTGGTAATATAGTTTTCAGAAAAGAAAGCACTAATAGGTTGTCCTAACAGTTGCTCTGGAGTGTAACCAAGAAGACTACTAACAGCAGGGTTAACCATTTCAACAACACCATTCAAACCAGTACATAAAATGGCATCAAGAGAAGAATGAATTACATTGGCTGATACTGACAAACTTAATTTCTTATTGTATGATTCTCTATTCATTAGAATATCAAGAAGTTTTTTATCATTAACTATATGTATTGGTGGAACTCTTTTTATCAGTGTCAATAAAACTTCATAGCATGAGCTATATGTATAAGATAGCGAAACTGCTAAAAAAGATAGCACAAATCCAATTGAAATCCCTCCAACTACATATAAAACCATTGTATTCACCATTTTTCCATATTCGATTGAGGCAAGCTTCACAAGCCTATCTGATGCCTTTTCCAAATTTGTCCATAAATGAGAAGAAGACATATGTATTGAATGAAGAATTTCATCATTATCTAATCTTCCATTGTAAAATGAAGGCTTTTGTAGAATGTCTGTAAGCATTGTGGTTAATAAACCTAAAGCTTGACTTGATGAAGCACATCTATACAAATCATGAAATATTGATGCATTTTGAGTTATTACACAAGTATCCTTGAGATTATACTGATCAAGCTCTTCATCATAATCAGAGCATGGTTTCATGGTAGAATTCCCTTGAAGAAGTTGTTGATTATGATAATCAAGGGATAATAATGAATTCTTCGCAATTATCTTGTGGACACTAGCTGTTGTGTAGTTTGCAAATATTGAACCATTTAATAATAATGTATATAATGTATGTTGAAGAGCTTCGGCAACAAGTGGATTTCGAATTGCCGCATGTTCCATCCAACTATTGAGCAGAGTTAAAGACTCATTACGAGTTTTCGTATGAGATATCATTGATATTAGGATAATATATGATCCGATCCCAAAAACCCCAATTAATACAACTTTAGCATTGCCAGATGATTTAGACTCATAATTGTCAAAAATTTGATCAGATTCACCATCAATATCTTTCCTAATTGGAGATGTACAATCCTTTTTCATCTGATCATCAAATGATAAAAGAATATTAGCTAGTTTTTTAGATTCACGCCTAAACAAGAAAGAGCAGATCAGAATAGGTATAATGATTAATAAAAATAGAGGGTAGTATGCATAATCTAACAATCTCTCAATACTAGTATGAAGATTTTGTGCATCAACTACCTGATAATCGGAAAACATACTCATTACCCTATCTGTTCCATTCATAATAAAAGGCCAAGTGCTAAATAACTCACAATGATAAGAATTGTTAAATAAATCAGTCTGATCTGAAATGCCAACTAAATGGCCTTGAAGGAAATGAGAGAACAAATACACTGATCCTAAATCAGTTTCTTGGTAACTAATTATATTCCCATCGTAACAAAAATTAACACCAACTCCTTTATCTAGTAAAACATGGGAGTATTGGAAAACTTGGTTTCCATTCATTGCCAAAGAAGCAAGATGACTGAATAAACCTCTTAAAGATTTGCGACTCTGCTTAGTCCAGTCGATGGTTTTTTGTTGAAGGTTTTGATCTAGGGGAAGGAATGATGTGGCATTATAATCACTTTGAATTTGATCATTGATATTTGTATAGTTAAAAAATCGATTTGTCTTATTTGCATAATTGAGAACAAGGCTTATCCCACTAATTGCATTATAAAATCTTGTCTTCATGAGAAAATCGACTCGCTCCATTGATTTTGTTCTGGATTCAAAACTATTGGTGAGATAATAGTATGCAATCAAGAAGGCAGATACAACAAAAACGATATTGAGAACAGAAAGTAAGGGAAGAGCCCGAATTGAGCCTGTACTTCTACCATGAAGAGCACGAGAAAGAGCCAATCTCATTTTTGGTTGTTTAAGAATTTGGTTTCCAATACTCTCTTCAACTTCAACTTCCATAAATGAATCATCTGTTGAAACTGTGAAGTTCTTTTCTGAAAGAGAATTACTTCCATTTTTCAAAGATTTGCTCTTAAAACTGCCTTTAAGATCAATAATTCCACGTTTAATATATCCTGGGTATGTACGCACAAAACTATTAAAAGAAAGATCAATTGCATAATTTTTCCCCATCTCTATCAATGAGCACCTGTGTTTCATAACGATTGATGCCTCAAAGTCACAAAGGGACTCAATAAGGAATGTACAATACTCGTCTGCAAACTTTTGATTATTAGGATAATCATGAATTCCTTCCTCCCATAAAGACTTCACAGATTTAAATTCTGATGAAACTGCTTCAAGATACTTCATTTCGATTTCCTTTTTAAACCAAAATGAATGAATCTGTGACTTACATTCTAAAGATAAACTTTTAAGCTCATTAAGTCTTTCATTTGCATCAAGAGAAGTTGATGATTGTCTAAGTGTCTTAACACGGTGAACTTCATAAACCAAAAATCTATGAGATTGACACAAATCCCTTTTAGATGTAACAATAGAAAAAAATGAATTTAGCAATCTTGTTTCACAAGGAAAAAGGCTCAGGATCCTTATTGCGCTACAAATAGCATGATTATCAGGATAAACGGAAATTAAAAACTTCAAAAGCGACCAATCAAGAAAAAGATCACATGCATTAACAAAACCAACATGAAGATACATTAATCCTCTGTCAAGAGATTTATCAAGTCCTAATCTATAAAACTTATCAGTTTTTTCATTATCAGTAATAGTTTCTGAACTTGAAGAAAGATCTGTTATAATACTTTTAACCTTTTTGCTGATATAAAAATAAAAAATAATACAAAAAACAAAAAATACTCCAATAATTATAAATACTAGCGGAATTTTCCCCTGAATTCCAAAATAGCGATTGGCGATTAAAACTATGTCATTAAAAAGAGCCGATGTGATTATAGTTGAAGTTAAAATATTAGATCTTTGTTCTAAAAATGGTAAATCGAGGGTGTTTTTCAATAAATAAACACAAACAACACCATGTATTGCCTGAATCACAATGATTGTCCAGTCCGAATAAGTTAAAAACAAGTACATAAAAATAAAAACCACAGAGTTGTATATAATGATCTGTTGGAAAACATATGGATTAAACATCGCATAAACGGATTTTCTTAGAAATATTGAGCTAGATTCCAATGAATATGCGATTTGGAATATCATACAGCATGATAAATAGACAAAAAATCCAAAAACAAAAGGAAGAATTCCAACAGTTCCATTAGTTGCTCGGAAATATAAACATGAGCCAATATAGGAAGCTGAGAAATGGATTCCTATTGGAGAGAGCACTTTGTATATAAATAAAATAGGATACAGAGTCCATTTTACAAATCTCCTTGAGTAATTATAGTTGATCAAAACAGATAAAATGAAGCACCAAATAAACGCCATAAGCCCAAATAATATTGCACCATACTGCACTAAATTTCCCGTTCCTGAAAACGAAGTGATGCCCCAAAAAATACTTGTCATTCCCTTAATTATCGAAACACCTTTTTCAACAGCCCAAAAACTCTGCAATGGCCATATGCTGACCAAATAGAATTGAATCATCATGAATATATAGCTCATTTGGAAAACTATCCTCTTGAAATCAACATTCTGAACTACTTGATCAATCAAAGGAAAAACTCGATCGTATCCACTCGTCTTGCCCTGAATTAACTGCTTACGATATCCCGCAAATGCAACATCTGAAAATTTAGATGTGCTGGAGGCAGTTGAAAAATCAAGCTGTCTCATTGAAATTCTAAGCTTCCTGTTTTCTGAGAGCCTGTTAAAAAATTGAAAAAAATCTTATGAAAATGATTAACACAACTGATTTGAAAAATGTTTAAACCATTGGCGTATCTTCGGTTATAGTGGCTCAATTGAAATTTGAGATAAATTTATAAATGGAAGGGGTAGAGCAGTCAGCCCAGCGACAGTACTCAAGTACATCTCTGTCGGATATTACGTCTAGCTATAAGATGGGTGGTATTGTTGAGAGGAGTATAATGAAGGTTCTTCGAAATGTTGTTTTTGAGTATATGACTTTCAGTGATTCGGTTAGCTCTCCATATTTTTCTCTTCACTATGTTGTTTCTGTCATTAGGCTCCTTCAATTATACATTCCGATGCTATTTGTTGGCTTTATAGCCTTTTGGGACACGAGTTCTCGAATTTATCAGTCAGTTTCGTTTTTTTCTTCGGTTTTTTACTTATATTTTGTGCCAAATAATATTTCTTTCCATAGGCTCATGGCTTGGTCATATATTGGGCTGAATTCGGCCATAATGGGGATAATTATAGTGTCTTCTTTGTACTATCACAAAACCAACAAGCTGGCATCATGGATTCCGAGGGTTAATTCGGTCATCATTTTCGCTGTGTTCAATACTATTCAGCCAATTGGAATGTTTTATGGAGGAAAAATTGCCTCAAATATTGTGTTGTTTTTCAATAGCCAGTCTGACATTTTATTGTTTATCTTACTGGTTTTATCTTCTTTATTGTTTCTTTACTTTTATACCCGCATTATATGCATATCTATGACACTTCGTCCCAATTCCCTGATTTCTGTATCGAACACTAATCAGACCATTATTTGTATTATAACAAATTTACTGGCTTTTGGTTCTTCATTTGTACCAAGCTTACCTGTTGAAATGCAGATAAAGGCATTGATGATTATGATTCCTTTGCCATTGATTGGATGCTGGATACCATTCTATTGGGGGACCTTTATAGAGTCACTGCACAAAGTTTTTTGCCTCACCTTAGCTTTTTCTGGTTTGGTGAATTTCGGGATTGTCATCACGTATTTAATAATGAAAAAGAAGGCCGATGAGTATATATTTTTTGCATTTTTCGGCGTTTTATTTCTCTCTTACATTATCTCAACAGGAATAATCAAAAGAAATATGAATAGACACCTTATATACCTGGATTCAATAATGGATGATGATTCTCTGATGAGTGGAATACAATTTCCTTCGATTATTCCTTGCATTATTACTGGGTTCAAGGTATCTCATCCTGTTTGTATCGATTGGACTCTTCTCAAATACATAACAGATATGTGGTCAACAAATATTTATTCGTGGATAGTTTTTGCGAAGTTCGTTTCAATATTCCCAGAAAATTCCGATCTTCTCAGCTATATTCATCATAGTATGATCAAGAACAGGTTTAGGGGACCTATCGCAAAGCAGAGTATTATTCAAATATTTTCGATTATTCAACAAAGAGAATCGAATTTAACGGCAACATTGAAACATAAGATTGATAACATAAGAAGGCATTTTAATATTTCAAAGAGAAAACTTAGGAATGTATGGGATCAGGTCATTCAAGGTAACATTTCTGAAATGGATACCAGTGTTACAAATGCTTTTGATTCCATAAATCGGACAAAGAATGAACTTGATCATCTAATAGCAGAATATCCTAACAATAGGTATGTTGCAAGACAATATTCAAGGTATATTAAAGAAGTATTAGCAGATAAATCCCAAAACAGTGTATGGAACGAGAGATTTTCGCTCATTAGAAGAGGGATATCGATTAAAGAAGATGAAATCAGGTGCTTAGGTTACTATTATTTCCCCCTTCTTCCAGCAACATTAAAAGTTAAAGAGGTCATTTCTATTGATACTGATAATGAATCAATGAAAACTAGTGAGGCTGATAATGATTTTGAAACAAATGATTCATATGATGAAAAGGTTACTATCATTAAAGACAGAATATCTAATATTGAGTACTCATCATTCAAATTTGCCAAAATAATGGTCTTGATTATTTCCATATTGCTAATTGTTCCAATTATTGTGTTCATGTCAGCAACTTCTTACTATATTGACTACATTTCTGAACCTCTGGAAATCATTTTCCATACATCATACTTAAGGATGATAAATTACCAGTTTTCTTCGTTTTCTCATCATTATGTTCTTGAGAACAATCCTCCATCTAATCCTGTTTTTCAGAAAGTTGACCTAAATGGTTATATACCCAAAGCGTTTGGATCTACCACAGATACCAAAGAGCAACTCAAATTTTTTGTTAAAAATGCTGCAATTTCACTACAGAATTTGAATGAGTATAGGACGTATGGTAGTGGAGATCCTCAGTATGATAAAGTTAGGAACCTTATTTTTGGTCCAAATATATTATACAGTACTTATATATATTCTAACAATTTTAATACATTTAATACTACTTTGCAGTTTATAATTTTGGATTACTGTGTTCATATTTCTCGACTAACAAGTCTTGAGAATACAAGTCATACAATGATAAATACTACAATGATTCTAAATCCAACATGTAACCCACCAACAGTTACAGCGCAAATGACCACAGCTCTTCAAGATATTGTGAAAATTTTGAAAACTGTTAATGACAATTTGAACTCTTTGATTTCCACTTTCAAGGCTTCTTATATTATTGTAATGATTTTATTAACAGTCTTCGCATCTGTTGTTCAAGTTTTATTATTGGAAAGGGATAAAAGAATGGTATATAAATGCCTTATGTATTTGCCTAAAAATGTTGTGAGTAATTTAGCAGATAATTTCCGAATAGTGAAAAAGGAGAAATCCGATTCCACAAAGAAAGATAATACCGATTATTCTAAACAAGAAGAGAATGTACTCAAAATTTTTGCTTCTGCTAGTGACACACTATCATCTCAGTTTTCTGATCAAGTGGAATTTGTAATTGCCACTCTTGTTCTTATCGCTTGTTTTGCTTCAGAAGCTATTCTCCTCAATAATTTATATGTTAATATGAATGTTCTTTTAATTAATAATGCTCCTCATCTCGATTACATATTGGGAACTAGTGCATTTTTCATGGGTATGTTGATGAGCTTTAATAATTATGCGGGTACTATTAATGGATATCCAGTTAAATCTGGTGTTAGCGCTCTTGCTTCTCGAAGTGTTGAAAGAGCTAATATTTTCCATGATTATTATACAACCACAAGGTATGGAAGTAAAACAAATGATATTAAGCCATTCCCAGGATTTGAAACAAAAATAGTAGATTTGGAAAATAGTAGGAAATGCAATGACACAGTTCCTACATCCATGCGAGAAGTTTTTGATTGTTATTCTCCGTCAGAGAAAATTCTCCTAATTGAACAGTTTGTTAAGCATCTATTGCTACCTTATTTGAATGGGAAAACCAAAGAATTCAATGCAAGAGATGAAATTTTTAATGAATTGTGGTATCTACTTGCTTTTGATATTTATGAGCATTTTCTATTTCCCATGTTCGATAGTATTATTCCCACAATCCAACAGTCTGTTATTGCTTTGATAGGTCCAACATTAGTGCCAGTATGTTTGCTATTAATTGTAATAGTGACCACCGAAGTTTTAATACTATATAGGAACCACAGAACAAAACAAAAACTTGATTTCGCATTAGGATTACTCCTTCATAGTCCTCCAAGCGTTATTCTTCAATCACCAAAAATAATGGAAGTTTTATCAAACAAGAGTTCTGGTTCTTCATCAGAAACAGCTAAAAGAGATGAAATATTTTATGATGAAGTTGTATTTAATCTTCCTGATTCAATAATAATTACAGATTTGATGTTTACTGTGATATCTATTAACAAATCTTCATCAAATCTTTTTTCATCGCATTCGCTAATTGATATCAACTTCAAAGACTTCTTACTATCGGGCTCTTTTGAATCTAACCTTCAAGCAGAGTTGTTTGCTGGAAATAGCTTTAAAGATAAAGAGCTCAAATTCCAAACCCATGATAATTCCATTACCAGTTTGAGTGTATGCATGACAAAAACTCTCCAAAAGTGTATTTTTATTTTAAGAAATCAAACTCAATATGTTAAGTACAATGCTTTGATCAATGAGGAAAAGACAAAGAGTGACAAAATGCTAGCATCAATATTACCTTCACTTCTGATTCCAAGGGTACAAGCTGGTGAAAAAATAATTAGCTTCAATGTTCAAAGCGCTTCAATTGTTTTCATAGACATTGTAAGCTTCACTCCATGGTGCTCATCAACATCTGTATCAAAAGTTATGTCAACATTGAATAATCTGTTTAAATCTTTTGATTCCCTAATCAATCAAAAGCCAACAATGTCGAAAATAAAGTGCATTGGTGACTGCTATATGGCCGCTGGAGGTATATTTTCGGATGTTAACAACCCCACCCAGCATGCCAAAGAAGCAATAGAATTTGGATTGGAGGCTATTGATGTTGTAAGAAGAATTAATAGTGAGATGAAAATTGATCTTAGCATACGGGTAGGTATAAACACAGGAGGGCCTATTGTTGCTGGTGTGATTGGTACATCAAAACCAACCTTTGAGATTCTTGGCCCATCTATAAACCTGGCTCATCAAATGGAATCAAATGGGGTCCCAATGAGTGTTCATGCTACAAGATCGGTAATAGAATTGATTTATGGAGAAAATTATAACATCCAAGAAAAAGGGGAAATGTCAGTGAAGGGGAAGAAGATCATCACATACTTGGTATCTAAGGAAAAGCAATAGATCATATTAATAAATGGTGTTTTTTTTGTTGTTGTATCAAATATGTTCATTTTCTCCACATTTACAATTTAGTATATTAGCTCCAATTGAACAAACCAATATTAGTGAAATTGGAGCTTGGTCAACAAGAGGTTCTGCAATCAATATGAAACAGTACATTAGATTAACATCTTTAAAGAATTCTGATTATGGAGGCCTTTGTTTAAGAAAGAGATCGTATTTTAATGATTGGAAAGCCGAAGTTACATTTGGATTTGAAAATGATCAATCAAATTTTATACAAACCATTTATTATACCAATGAATTTTGCCCAGAAACTTCTCTAATTTGGAATGGTTTTGCTGTTCGATTTAACATAAGTCGAGACAGGAAACAGAACCAAGTCACATTAATGTCGAATGATGGAAGAATAATTGGGTTTAATACCACATCTGTTTGCAATTTCAGTTTATTAGGCTTTGAAAAGGAATTTACGGCTCAAATTACCTATTTTAATTCTACTTTTAGCGTGTTATTACCAAATAAGCAACAATGCTCCTCAGGATTATCTAATGTTTCCTTTGGATATTATACCATAAATAGCTATACATATGGAACTGCTTTAAAAAATGACTTAAAACAGTTTCTTGTATATCCCCTCAGTTCATTTATTGAGTCATTCAACATGACTGAAGAAGATATGAATCGTAAGTCTCTTCAAAAGGATGCCAAAACACATGGGTATAATAAAAGATTAAGAAGGGCTTCCATGCCCAAAATAAGCTACTTTAAGGAGCAGTTGGATTTCCAAGAATCTCAACTTCATGGCTTTCCGAATGATTTGAAAAATTCATTCATTGAAACAAATGAATTAATTCAACGAGCAGGACAAGGTCTTTCTACCCATGAACTTCAGTCATTCATTGAATCAATTGTTGTTGAAAAAACTGATAGATTGTTGAAAAGCTTTGAGAGTTCATTAACATCACTGAATGAAATCAAAGAGGAGCTGAAAGGGTTTTGGTTTGGTACCACAGAAATACTAAAAGTTATGTCATCTGAAACAAAACAACAACTTCTGGAAATTGAAACAGAGGCTAAAGCAATTGCAAATGATATTCTTAAGAATGGTCTGGACTTCAATGAGGAAAACACCAGATTGAACACAATAGAAGATCCAAATAGATCTCGTACGATGCGTTTTCTTTCCGCTGTATCACTACTTGAAACCATAGGATATATTGCTTTTTTCTTGGTAAAGAGAAGAATTACAGGTGGATTCAGCAAATACGATTAAGGTTCGATTCATGCATAATGTTTTTTTTTTAAAAATCTGTAGACCAAACATTTTATAGAACAGATATATGCTTCAACGACTTTTTTCTTGGATTCCAGGGTTTGATACTATTCAACACGAAGATAAAACGGGTTTTAAACAAGAATTAGGTAAAAATAATATAGAAAAGAAAGTTTTTATGGCTAAACAATTCATTGAAGATGATCTCGTTGATAGGACCAAAAATTCAAAGGCTGCGTCATACCGACTTACTTCTAAAGCTAATTTTATAGATCAAAAGAGAGAAATCTGTGTAAAACCAATTGTGATTCAAACTGAAAGGGCTCCCGCTCCTAAAAAAGAAAGAAAAGCGGCACCATTATCTGACCACAAAATTAATTCAACAAATGAGCCTACTGACAAAGCACCATCCGCTGGATTGAAGATTGGACTACCCAAGATTTCGGCACCTGGTGAAACAAAGACTGAAAGTGGAGGTGTAAATCTTGGATTTTCAATGCCAAAACTTCCTACTGCTCCAAAAACAGATTCTAAACCTCTTGAATTGCCAAAAGCTCCAAATTCAGATGCATCAACCAAGCCTCCCTTAGGTAAAATTTCTCTTCTTCCTGCAAAAACGGACTCTAAACCAATTAGTACAGATTCTAAGCCAACTCTATCTTTGAAATCAGCAGAAAAACCAGGATTAACCCTTGGAAAGCTACCAACCCTCCCTGTCAAGCCACCAACAACTGAACCGAAAATTACTGAAACTGAGAAAACAGCAGAAACTGAAAACCAAACCAAAACAGAGGCTCCTTCTCAAGCTGTTGAAACCAAGACTGAAGCACCTCTTCAGCCAGAAGCACCAGATACTAATCAGCAGCCACAACCTCAAACTCAGCCGCCTTCTTCAATACCACCTGTACCGATTCCCGGTTTTAAGCCTGGTGGACCACAAACAGGATGGAGCCCTGCAGGACCAGTAGCTAACAAAGCAAAACCCGGATGGGGAGCATCACCAGGGGCACCTAACAATTCCCCAGCGGTTCCTCCTGTTCCTGGTGCGCCTTCACAACCTCCCGGTCCCCAAATTTCTACATCTGGATGGAAAAATCCCACTGCAAATACATCTACAACTGGATGGGGTAAAAATGCTCCACAGAATCCAGCTCCTGTTGCAGCTCCAACTCAAGCACCAGCTTGGACAGCTGCTCCAAATCCAACACCTGGTCAAACTGGATGGGGGAACGCACAAAAGTCTGCCCAAAGTGGATGGGGATCTACAAATGCCCCACAATCAGGAACGCCTTCAGGATGGGGGGCATCTAACGCAGCCAATACTCCATCAGGATGGGGATCTAAACAGCCAACAAATGGATGGAGTGCCAGTTCTGGGGGGAGTGGAACTACCGGATGGAGCTCTAATTCATCAGGAAACTCAACTGGTGGAGGTTGGGGATCTGGATCAAGTGCATCAGGTAATTCATCAAGCGGTGGATGGGGTTCTTCATCATCTAGCACATCTGGAAACTCAACTAGTGGTGGTGGTTGGGGGACTGGAAATAGCACATCAAGCAATTCATCAAGTGGAGGTTGGGGATCTTCATCATCAAGCACATCGGGTAATTCATCAAGTGGCGGTTGGGGTTCTTCATCATCTAGCACATCAGGTAATTCGTCAAGTGGTGGTGGTTGGGGATCGAACTCGAATTCTTCAAGCAGTAATAGTAATAATAGTGGTAATAGCTGGGGCTCTGGTAGTAGTAATAACTGGAATAATAATAATAATAACAAATCTGGTAGTACTACAAATAATAATTCTTCCAATAGCAATAGTAATTGGGGTGCAAAAGGCAATTCCGGAGGATGGCAAGGTAGCAGTAACAAAAAACCCGCATGGTAAAAATATTTAACTAATTCCATTGTTTAAATGAATATTGTGCTCAAGTAAGTAACAATCTTCTGCTTGGATGTTTCAGTAATTTGGCCATCAACAATGATCTCGTTAAGAGCAGCATATGCTTGTGGAAGATTATACAAGATATGGAATTCAGTGATATCACCAAAGTACTCTTTAAGTGTTTGGAACAAAAAGTCAAAAGCAGAAATAATAGAAATTTCATTGGCATCTTCTTCAACACCAGCAATGCAATAAATAGCAAGATAGCGCTTGTAAACTATCTTTGTTGTTCCAATATGAAAACACATGGACATTGTCTCATTTCTTGACACACACTGGCGGATAATTTCACTCTCAAGTTTTTGCCTCTCTTCTATTGTGGGACGATCACCATAATATTGAGCAAGTCTCGTTTGTCCATGGCGATTTGCTACTAAAAAGAACTTGATCATTTTGTCAAACCGAGACGATTAATAAATTTCTCAATAAAAAACGATTAGTAAATTAAAAATGGAGGGAGAATTGGTTGGGCTCTTGAAGAATATTTTTAGTGGTAACAATGAGTCTGTTCAATCCTCAGAGAATCAAATTAATGGTATGAGCTTGCATCCGGAGTTTTTTCCTGTTCTTTTGAGTATTGCAAGAAATAATGGTGATTATAATATTAAGAAGGAAGCGATAATTGTATTTGGGAGAAGATTGTTGATATGCTGGAGTGAAATGGAAGATAATGTCAAATACTCATCTATTGGCTTGTTTATTGAGTTTCTAGATTATATGCCCAGGGATTTATTGAGGCTATGTTCAATGGTTGCAGATAATTTTGTTTCTAAATTTTTCTTTAAAGGCGGCTGGCCTCAATTACCTGAGCTGGTCTATGAAAAGATCCATCTCTTATCTGGGATTATTCTAGCGAAATCTATATGCAAAAAGTTGAAAAATGGACAAGAAGCACAAAATGAGTTTTTTTATTCATTTTGTGAACGAATTTTGCCAATTTTGGCACAAGTTATTGTTCAAAGCAATGATTTTGTGATTAATGAAATGATTCTACATTGTTTGAGTAGGATTTTATCAAGGAAATTTACTGAAGAAAACCCTATTCCAGAATTTTTGCATAGTAATTTGTGCATATTCATCGAAAAGAGTCTTTTGTGTGACAAATTAGAGAAAACTAGCGAGTTTTGCCAATTTGGAGTTCAATCATGCAAGCTATTAAGTCGATACCTGACAACATATAAGAATGATACCGATAATCAATATCTTCAATCAATTTTCTCATTGATTCAGATGATTTTGGGTTCTCCATTTAATTCGAAATTTAGTTGCAAAGCATTAGAAGTTTTGTATACAATATTATTTGTATGTGGGTACCTTGAAGTCTTTGAAGAAAATGCAGATTATTTTCTCAATACTCTTTTCCCACCATTTTACAGACTTCAAAATGAAGAATTGCAATTGATGGTTCTTGATCCTTCTTTATTTGTTTCGTCTATCCATAAATCTTGTGAAAACTGGTCAGATCCGAGATCGTCCGTATCTAGAATTATTTCTAAAGCATCCAAAAAGTCATCAGCTGTTATGAATTCTTGTTACGAGCGTGCCCTCTACTCCATTATGGAGTACAATCATAATCATGATAGTTCCACTCTTTTTTCTTCGTTACTCATGTTTTCCGCCGCTATTGTCAGGAATAACAACCATGATCAATTTGCCATGTTTTTGGATAGCATCGAACCACTGATCGAATCTGATGATATTGTTGCAAGAGCATCGGGATTTATGGTGATTTCAGAAGCAGTTGGTTCTGAACTCTCTATTAAATATATTGTTCAATGTGTTTCAAACCTCGAACATGAAGATTCGATTATCAAATATTACTCAGCTGCAGCTTTATCAACCATCCTTCAAGATGTTAATGGTCCAAATTCTGAAGAGATTAAATTCTCTCTCAAGCCATATATTGAACAACTATTTAGTATTTTCTCAAATCTGGCAAATGAATTTCAAAATGAGAACTTTACCACTTCACTTGCTGTTTTGGTTCAGTTTTTCAAAGATGACATTATTCCTTTTGCGGGGCCATTAGCACTCCAAATGTTAAATGTGTTCGTTGAGAATAGCAAAGCTCAGAATGAAATTGAAAATTCAAATGCCCAAGTTATTGTTGAAACATGCGTCTTTTCATTAATTGAAGTACTTTCGAAATCTCATGAGGCATCATCAACTTATATTGTGCCGATTTTTAGTCACATTATTGAGGCAATACAAGCTTTAAATGGAACCGAACTTGTTGATAAAGCATTTGATTTGGCTTCCAAAATTATATCAGAATCCCCAATATTTTATCAAGTTTTCTGGGATATTCTCGAATTATTATTTGCATCTATTGAAGAAAGCTCATTCACAACATTAGATGATGTTTCCCTAATTATTCAAAACCTAATTGACAAAGATCCAGAGATATCCAATAACAAAGAAGTTATTAATCTGATTCTTTCGAAAATGGTATGTATTCTGAATAAAAATGATGACGAGTGGCCATCTGCTGCTGATGTATTGACTGTTCTTGGTATCAAAACGAATGGTTTTGGTGAATACTTATCTCCAATAATTGATTGTGTAATATCTGTATTAGAATCATCAGATCGTGGTTATGAATTAGATACAGCTTTATCATCTCTCTTTGGATCCATGATCTATGTATATGGAGATTCAATTTTAACATCATTTAGTGTATGTTTGGATGAGATTGTGGAAATTTGGTTAGAATCGGCATCATTTCCTGTTTTTCCAGCTGCCCTATTACCTCATTTTGAAGAATTAACAAAACTAGATATCCTTCCTCGGCTGATATCTGCACTTATTCATTGTATGTCAATTACTATGAAAGCAGATGATGAAATGCCAAAGAATGAAGAAGAAGAAGACATGTTTGATGATTTTGAAGTCGGAGCTAGCGACTTTGTAGGTAGATCTTTAGAACTTCCTAAGATTGTTGATCAGGTTAAGCTTGTTAATGATATCTATCAGTTCATCATTGGAATCCAGAAAAAACACTCGGTCTTGTTCAATGAAGCCATTGAAACTTTGTCCGAAGCTGAAATAGAGTCTATAGAAATGATACCTCAATTCTCCAAGAAGCTAGAAATGGAGAAAAAGAATAAATAAAGGTATCATTATTATGTTGTTTGCTCTGATATGTGTGTGTGGATCAATAACGAAAAAGAAAGGATTTGATGATAATGTTTTATATGTTGGAGAGCAAAATCTTACTGAAGTTCTATCTGACATCCCCGCCGCTTTTATGTTGAACCTACTTGGGGGAGAACGAGATGATAGATTCAAAGACCGGATGAATTTTATATCAATGGCTTCTAATTTGGGATCTAGATGTTATTTTGTAATAATGGATGGAGATAGAAGTGCAAAATTTACTAAATCCGTTCAACAAAACGAACCACAAGGATATTACTTTTTTAGGTATGGCCATTTAGTTGGAAAATATAATGGGAAGCGTGATACAGAGCATTTTGTTGATTTTGTAATGTCTAGAACTGGAATTCCATTTAAAACATTTGACGATTATGTTGTGGCCCAAGATTTCGTTGAATCCAATGATTTTTCTGTCGTTTTGTTCTTGAAATCTGCAAAAGGACCTCTATTTGAGAAATATGGTCAGTTGGCCAGTCAATTGAGAGATAATTTCACTTTTGGTCTATGTGCTGATGAAGACATTGCAGATGAACTTGGTATTCACAATGTTCCGTCATTAGTTTTATATAGATCAAGCGATTCTGCAAAAGTTGTTTATAGTGAGCCGGTTATCGATGCTACTACTGAAGACATAGTAGCTTGGCTCAAATATAACACAATGCCTTTGTTCTTTCCATTTTCTTTGTCTAATCAAAACATATATCGTGGATCCCGTCCTGTCATTCTATTCTTCACGCCTGTTGAAGAAAAAAGTAGAATTGAAACCCTAGCCTTAGTTTCATCTTTATCAGAGCAGTATGGAGAAGATTTGCATTTCACTCAAATAGATGCTGTGACTGGAAGCAGATTTATGACTGGTCTTGGTTTCTCAAAATATGCTGATCCTGCTGTAGCAATTTTAGTGTATTCCATGGATAAAATGGTTAAATATATATATCCTGAAGATGCTGATTGGAACAGAGGCACTATTGCTGACTTTGTAGAGTCTTTTCTTGATAATAGATTAACCCCACACATTCGCTCCCTCAAATTACCCGATATAAATGATGGTCCTGTTATTGAAGCTAATACTGATTTGTTTGAAACCCTGGTCCTCAATGAGAATTATGACTGTCTCCTTATGTATTATGAAAGCTGGGACAGAATTTATCAAGAATTTTTGCCTGATTATATTAGTATTGCTGAGCTTCTTATTAATAATGGAATAAAACTCATGAAAATCAGTATTGCTGATAATGATCTAATTCATGGACCAGAACCAAAGAAATCACCTGCTCTTTATTTGTTTACTAAAGGATTGAAGAATAGACCAATACCATATATCGGCGAACTCAAGAAAAAACTGATACTCCAATTCATCGAAGATGAGATAGGAATTGAGTTATGAATAAAGTTTGGTTCTTTGTTGTTTTCATTATTAATTGAACAGAAAAGAAGATTATCATAGAATCATATAAATCATGCTAATCATTCCATTAGTTTTACATCATTCCTAATGATCAATGAAAGAACAAAACACTAGTTTCTCATTACCATTTTCATTAATTGCCATAAGGAGAATATAGTCACCTTTAATCACATATACTCGTGAAACACTAATTTTGGGAAAGATATTTAATTGTTTTTTCTACAAAAATGTACATAAATTGAAAGATGAAAAACTCTTCGATTAAAATCACTTTTTGAGTTTTTACTCAAAGAATGATTCATCATCATATACTCTTTTGCTTGAAGCGCTCTCTTGGTTATTTGCCTGGATTTTTTAATAGGTATTAGCTTATTTTGGTCTTCCTCTCTTTTTCTCAATGTTTTCCTTGCTTTGAGGACTATATGGAAGAGAAAGACCATATTTTTCTAGTATTCCATTCAGCTCTTTTTCAACCTCTTCGTAATCACTCAAATATGCAGCCCTTCCTGAAATTTCTTTGCTAAATATGGAGCAATTTGTTATATTTTAAGATATTTGTTTTAATAATTGCCTTAAATGGTTTTTGCGAATCTCAATAAAGATTCTATTTCATTCTGACGATTTGGGAATGCAATATGATTTCCATCAATGAAACAGGGATATCTTCACAAATACTGCTATATAGAGCAATAATATGTGAACAAGGATAGCCATTTTAGTCTGATTTCATACATGAACATTATTCTTATTTGCATGGAATTCTTTTTCATTTCTATAGACAAATAAAGCCACTATCTTCTATTTTCTTAGCTTTCAAGCCGAGACTTCTATGAATTGCTTTGTCAATCAGATAATAAATAATATCTCCACCAGCTGCTACCCTTCCATAGTGTAGCAAAACATGTAATTCTATACTCGATTTCATCACTAATATATTGGGAAAGACATTGTAAAGCAATTTTCATATTTTCGATTTGTTTTCTCCTTTTAATATGTTTGTTTTTCAATAAAAAAGCCAAATATAATAGTTATTAATTGAATCTTTTTGGGATTATTTGAATCCAAGTTGATTCGCCAAAGCTTTTAGGTGAATTATTAATGATTCCGAATCATTATATGATATAGAAGACAAATATTATGGTGAAAAACTTATATCATCTTGTTTTTATTGTTTAACAATAAACTTAACAAAAAGTTGTCTATCGTTAGAGGGATATAACCCTCTGGTATATTCATAGAGGGATATTGGCATCGACCCTTTATATAAAATCAAGATAAACATAGTAGTGATAGTTTTTCTGGGTATTCTCGAGATAGGACAGAATTTGAATTCTCAAATATAATAAGTTATTAAGTGAGGTTCTTTTAATCAAATAAAAGAAATAAAATGTGGAAAAGTTCATCCCTTATGGAAAAATGGCACTCAGAGGTAGTTTTAAATAGCACCATTATTCTTGAGGAAATCATTAACAGAAATTGAATTCGATTTAGTTTGAAATGCCAAATCTCGAAGTAGACTTCGCGAAATAGATAATGTACTTCTATGATATTTGATTCTAAAATATAGTTTGTTATGACCATCAGAAAAATGAAGAGGAGTATAATTAATTATCAAAAATCAACATCTTTATCTTTTGCATTTATATCAGCTTTTTGATTAACTAGATATTCAACAACACTAAGATGACCATTATAAGCAGCATAATGAAGAGGAGTACGATCATTTTTATCTTTTGCATTTAAATCAGCTTTTTGATTAACAAGATATTCAACAACACTAAGATCATCATAATAAGCAGATAAATGAAGAGGAGTCAAATTATCTTCATCTTTTGAATTTATATCAGCTTTTTGATTAACTAAATATTCAACAACACTAAGATGACCATATTGAGCAGCATAATGAAGAGGAGTCCAATCATTTTTATCTTTTGCATTTATATCAGCTTTTTGATTAACTAGATATTCAACAACACTAAGATGACCTTTTTGAGCAGCCAAATGAAGAGGAGTACAAAAATATTTTGTTTCTGCATTTATATCAGCTTTTTGATTAATTAAATATTCAACAACATTAAGATGACCATTCGAAGCAGCATAATGAAGAGGAGTCTCATTAAATAAAAAAATTCAACACGACTATCTTTTGCATTTACATCAGCTTTTTTATATAATAGATATTCAACAACACTGAGATGACCGAACATTGATGAGAAATGGAGGGGTGTAGAATCTTCTCTAAGCAATTTCTCTTCCTCTTCATCATAATATTCTATATCAATTTCTTCTTCTTCCTCTTCATCATTATCTTCTATATCCATTTCTTCTTCTTCGTTTTCATTATTATATTTTTCATTCACTACTGTTTCATTAGCTAATAGATAAATAATGCTTGTAAGTTTTCCTTTTGCTGCTGCTTTAAAGATATTCCCTTCGAAATCTGGTGCTTTGGTCGATTTCCATTTACCAAATTTTTCAAATTTTTCTTTTTTCTTCTCATCAATTTCTTGTTGATACTTCTCCAATTCATTTAACCTTTTTGTGAGCTCTTCGTTTCTTTGTTGGGCTTGCTCAAATAGCATGGAGAACTTATATAAATGATGACTGTTGAGAGAGAAGAAATCTTCTGTGCGATTTTCCGAAAAAACATTGAGGAATCTGGTGAGCTCATCAAGGCTATTAGCTGGTTGGAATCGAATCATTGATAAAAGAACGGAAGCTTTTGACCCATGAAACTCAACACAAGATTTAAAAAATGGTCGAAGAAGAGAAATTGGAAATACTATTTCGGTTTTCTGGAAAATTCGGCTTAAAATGGGAAGACAAACATGTCCAAAATCAGATAACAATAAGTAAGACTCAAGCTTCTCGATAAAAGAATTTTCATAAAAAGAAAAATCAAAAGAATCTTCATGTTGTTTTCTCAGAATAAATGATAGAATCGTTTCTGGTGGTCTCTCATTAATCAATGCACAAAGTGAAGAGCAACCAAGGAAACGACTAAGCTGAAGAACCTCATCAACATATTCTAATTCTGGTTGGAGAATGCGACAATGAAGAAGATCTAGGAAAACTTCAATTGATTTGGATGAACACTCAGTATCGATTTGAAATATTTCATGGGGATTACTAAGACAGAATTCTTGAAATCTAGAACTGTGAAAGAATAAACATCCGCTATTCACTGGATATAATTGGCTTAGATGTGAAATAAAGTAATTTTTTGTCATTGATTGGATTCGAAAACGAAAAGAATCAAAAGCAATAAAATGACAATCCCACTCTTTAAGAAGTTGAAAAACTTGAATTTGATCTTCAAAATGCTCAGGAACCTTTCCTAGTTGCAAAAACTCAAAAAACATCTTCACATAATTATGACTTAACTCAGTTTTGAATTGAACTTCCCTTTTTCCATTATATTCGCGGTAATACCTGTTTAAAACTATATTTCCGTTTTGAAGAATAAAATCCTCATTTTCATGTTTAAAAACAACAAATAGATCCGATTGTTCCATTAAAATGACATTTTTTTAAATAACTGAAATACTCTTCAAACGATAAAATTTTTCTGAATAGTAATAATGCCAGGAAAAACATTGATTTGAATGATACATAAGATGTTAGGAAAAGGATTTTTCCCCTATTTAATATCAGATTGAAAATTAAAATATCAATAACAAGTTTTAATTATGAAATATCCCACGACTTTTGAGCCAACACCCACAACTCTTTTGAATATTCAGTATTTTCTTCTTCTTTGCTTCTTTGTACATTGCTTCGATTTCTTTGGTTAGATTGTTTTGAAGAGCAACTAAAGCAGCTGATTCATTCATTCCAAACCATCTTAATATCATATATACATTCCTTGGTTCGGTTACACCAGAAATCAACCTGTGAATAAAGAGTTCTTCAAATTTATTTCCAACTAGTATAGAAGCCAATGCTTCAATTAACGAGTTTGCAGATTCTACACCAAGTCTAGGAATCACATTTAAAAGAAAGTCACCTAGTTGCTGATTTGACTGTTGGCCAAAATATGCAGCAGAATCAATCATTATGTCATTTATATCTATATGAAGAATACGTGCAATACCAAAAGCTCTGTCATAATCTGATGAAATAAGGAGCCTTTTAACAGCAAAACCCTTATCAGAACTGGAATTAAATAATGAGAGAGTTGTAACTCCAATTTGAATCTGATGATCTATTACCAAATACATATCTTCAAGAGTTTGCTTATTCATAAAAGTACTCCCTGGTGGATATATAAGAGATGGATTAATATGATTTTTCAAAAAGTTAGCTCCAATCAGCAATCTTTGGAGAAGAAGGCCAATTTCGATTCTATTTGTCGATTTATTATCGAATTCTCCAATTCTGCATTTAATCATTACATCTTCTTTATTTATCGACCAAGTAATAAAATAAAGAAGAGCAGATATACAGCTATTTTGGTCGAATATCTCAAGAGTCCATTTGAGAAAATCAAAGTTTGATGATGTATAAGCACTTTCAAGTAATTCTAGAAGAGTACCAGATTTTATAGCCTGATCTAACATGAAAAATCTATCGGCTGATACAATATGGCTCCCAATCAATTTATCTGAATTCGTTAATGTGACAGACTTATATGAAAGAAAATTCCCAAATGCCAATGGTTCTTTAATCAGCATTGGAATACTGTTTGTATTATGGAATGCAAAATCTGGTGGAAACTGTTGTTTAAAATCAGATTGGCTTTCAACTCTGCCAAAAAGCAGGCTTTTTTGGCAGAATTGGACACAATAGTATTGTCCAATTTTCTGTGGAGTACAAAAAGAACGTGGAAAACTTGGAAAAACATCGATATTCTCAATTCGAAAGATTGTAGTAGGATTAGTGCAATCTGATGACAAAAGCCCAAAGAATTGCATTTTGGACATACTATTTTCTTTGTTCTTTTCTGACATTGATACCTTAAGGAGAGAAAATAGTGGTATTATTTCGTGAATATCCAAATTATAACAATCTATTAAAAGTTTTCCTAGTTGATTTCCCGAGTATGAGATGGAAAATCTGGCATAAAATGGTATTGAAGAGATACCTTTGAATAATCGAAACAGAGGTGAATCATGTATTGACATATATCGTTCGGTTTTCCGAAGGAATCGAGAAAGAGCATTCTCATCAGCTATTGACGAAATCTGTGTTTGGGATAATGTACTAAACAAAATAAATTCCTGATCAGATTGATTCTCCACAAGCCTAATTAGATGAGGGTTTTCAAACAAATATGATGATAAACTGTCCATTATCATTTCTTGGCTAAAACAACCAATCATTGAATGAACCATATCATCACCAAATCTCACCAATAAACCTATTATTAGGTCCAATAAGTATCTTTCATTTAGAGATCTTAATACATCAGCAATTTGATTATTTTTGGGCTCACATATCCATTCTAATTCACTAATATCATCTGTAAAACATTTGGCACTTCTGCTATAAATGAGAATCTGAAGAAATGCTTTAAAAATCCTCACATAATCAGCTCCAATAGTATGATGGGATAAATGAACGATTGAGAGTCTATATAAATGTTCCGGTTTGGTTAAAACTATTGTGTGTTGCATAGCAAGTTTCATTAAATGATTCCAATTTGATTGAACTATTTCTTCATCAGTATTATTATGATTCAAACTAAATGGTTTGTATTTTTCTAATCTTTTCGACACTGGAATAATATTCATACTATTTGAAGGCAATAATACTAAAAATGTCTCCAAAAATTTGGTAGCAAACTCTTTCGGAAATATATCCAATAAACAAAAAACATCTTCAATGTAATCTTCAAGATTAAACTGTAAGAGGAGATCATCCAAGATATTCATTGCCTGTTTCTTCTCAAAAGTCAATAATAACTTTAGGAGAGACGGAATGTTTTTATTTAAGTCATCATTATGTTCTATATAAAAAATGTCACCCGTTTTTAAAAAAAAATCGAACCCATTATTATTTCTACTTTGGGGATAGATAAACATTCTGGATATCATCGCATTAGGGTAATCAGAGAAACTAGAATAGTGAAAAGAGGACGAACAAAACATCATTGCCAATGTAGGAAGTGAATCATGAATATTCAAACTAGAAATCTGGTCTAAGGAAAAATCTTCGAAAGAAAAATTTGAGAAAATATAACTTTCAATATCAATAAAGCTTGTTCTAAACAAATTTATTGTTGCAAGTAAACTTTGGGAATCCAATATGTACTGTCTAAAAAACTGGTTTGAATCGATTTTTTCAAGAGGCAGGGATGAAGAAGCAATCATTTGCAAAAGAAATGTGCAAAAACTATAAATGTGGGTTTTGGGTGGAGAATTTGAGGCTATTATTCCAAGCGACTCCTGAATATAAGAGTCTTTATCAAAAGGATTTAAGGGAACAACAACAGGAAAAGACTTCTGAACAGAATAAAGTTTCTCAAGTAAATTTGGATTGGATAATGTTAATGGGGCACAATATGTTAAAGAAGCATTCGAACAGACTAAATCAAGAATAGAGTTATCACGATATTTCTTTGGGACAATTTTTGAAAGGTCACGAATAACTGTAAGTAATCCAAGATCTTTATCTTTGTCACATGGAATTCTTGGTATGAAAATGAGAGATCCTTGGTTTGATGATTTATCACATGTAATTGTTCTTTGAACAGCTTTTTGAAGTATTATCGAATAGATAAAACTAGGAAGTGACTCGACATCAGAAAAAGTCTCTATAAGATGTGTTGGGATGCTTTGGGCAATCTGAAACTCCGAGAGAAGTAAATCATCAAACTTGGGGTTTTCAAAACATAATCGAACTAATCTGATTTTAAAAAGAGCCCTTTCAATATATTCAAAAAGGTTTTTGTTTGATTCATCATTATTTTGGATTAGTTTCTTCAAAAGGAGTTCAGCATAGTCAATCGAAAATATATAATGACCATCTTTCTGGAGAAAAAGCAGGGAAAATAATTCTGGATTCACTAATTTTGGAATGGGAAAATCGATGACTTCCCTAATTAGCATATACTTAACAGCTATGAATGAATAAATGAAATCGTAATCACGAATCCATTCATAATCTTGAATTACTATAAAGGAAGAATCCCTGGGAATATCGCACAGCAGCTCCTTATTAAATAACTCTGGAGTGATAATACTTGGTACTGACTTCTGTGAGAATACAGACCAATCATTTCCAACCCCGCAAATTGATGCTATGGTAATCTGATTCAAAAACTTTGTTTTAATAACATGGTCTGGTATATTTTTTAATTGTTTAAACATTTCTTTCATATTCATTGAATCTGCTTGAATTAAAAAATTAATGATTGAGTATAAAGGAAATACTTTTCTAGAAAGAGCTCCGCTATTATCAACAAAGTGGGAGAATGTTCTGATAGTGGTATTTGCTAACTGAATGGCTTCTTCTCCTAAAAAAGGATCGGTATGAGCAGAAAGAAGTTGTGCCATTTCAAGCTGTCTACTTTCAATATTGCACAGCAGACCTTCATAGAAACTGGCAATTGAATTAACATTATGACATCTAGCCAAAAGCAAATCTGCAAAATTAAGTTGATTATCAGATATTGAGAAATATGATATGAATCTTCCTACAGTGTGCAAATCATAAATCCCATTTAGAGAAACTGCTAATCCAAAATCTTGAGAAAATTCAGATTTCATGTTCTGCAATGCTTTAAAAAACTCAAATGGAAAACTTTCAGATAAATTTATAAGTTTATCAGGAAAATCTCTCGCATATTGTACTAATTGAAAATAATCAATAAAAGCAGGATGAGAGTTCGAAAAATCTAGAGGAAAATCAGGCCTATTCTTCACTTTAACAAATCTATTCATAATAGACAGAACAGACCATCGAAAAAGTATAGATTTCGAATCTTTAAGGGGATCATCTCCTGGAAGGTGCATGAAAGGAACCAAAAGCTCCTGTATATTAGTATCAGCTGTATAAAACAACAAGCAATTAGGGATCTGCTTCAAAACAACCTGTTTATAAAACTCTAAATCATGAGAGAACATTTTAATTTTTTAATCCTTCCAACATGTTACCCATGAATTTGCCTCTAATCTCCATTAATTTAATCACAAAATCCTATTTGCTCTGTGATTTTCCATGTTGTTCATTTATTCCTGCTTTTTAATCATTTCTAGATATGTCCAAAGAATGGTTTTTGAAGATTTTTCGCACTAATAGAAGAAAAAATGAATCAAATAGTATTTTTTATTCATATAAGAGTATTTTGAGATTGTTTCATCAAAAAAATTAATCTTACAACAAAGATTCCAAGTTATGGTCTCATTTCCGATCATTTATTGGATATTATCTCATCAAAATGTCTTTTAGCGCGATATTATGTTTCCCTGAATCGACAACTAATAATGTTTTAACCAAATTGTAAAACAATAGTCACTAAAAGATCAGTGCATAAGTTGTATCCTGCTGTGGTGATACTATATTGGAACACGGTTATTTTCTTATCTCTAACATCGTGAGTAAGAAGGATTTTGGCATCATTCTGGTTACTGCTTAATGAATTGTACCCTCATATATTGTTAATCCTTCTTGAACCTAGAATGGGGATATATGCCATCAATCTCTAATCAAGAACCTTCAATATTGGCATTGATTGGCTCCAAAAAGCTTATATCTTGCCAGATATAATTTCAAATACATGAATTGTACAATTAATTCCCTTTTTTTTCAAACATTATCTTCTTCAGCTTTGGTTAGTTCGAATCGTTTGATGCATTTTGAGCTGTCAAAATGCTATTTTAAAAGGTTTTCTTCGTCAATTTCATTTTTTAATGATTCGCCATACAGAATGAAAATAATTTGCAGTAGTTTTGCCAGATTTCTATCCAGTGTGTTTTTTATTAATGAAAATGAACAGATAATGGAATTAAATGATAAGATTGTTAGAAAAAGGTATTATAAATTCAACGATTGTAACGTGGTTATTCAGAAATGCGTTTTTATTGCTTGTATGGCAAAGAGTACTATTGAACCATTCAGCTGTGGTGGAGCTTTGACTTTGTTATTCCAAGATAATTCAGGGAAATGCTTGATTGAGTATTGTGGGTTCATGGAATGTTTTGCTCCTTACCAAGGAGGAGCTTTATACATAAAAAATACTATTGTGTCCTGTAAAATGTGTGAATATATTAATTGTTCTTCTTTTATTGCAAGCTCAATATATATTTGCAAAGGAGAAAAGAATTCGAATTTCACATTTCTATCATCGATATCATGTGTGTCTGAGAAAGCAGCAGGATCCTTCTTTGAGGGCGATATGTTGGATTCTAATAATAATAATTTTAGTCATATATATGGAGAAAGTGATGGAGCTACTTATTGTGTTGAGAGAGTAACCTCATTCAACATCCATCACTGTTTATATAGCTCTGTCGAATCTTCTGGATTGTTTCGCTTTTTCGGATTTGCCGAAACATCTTTATATTCTAACTCTCTTGTTTTAAATTGCACCAGCACAAAAGGCTCACTTGTTTCAACATTCTCAATGACAACAATGCAAATGATTGAAATATATGTAGATACATTTTCTGGATTGTTTTTTCAGAGGAGCAGCCCCTCATTCGTTAATTGCATGAATTGCTATGTTTCTCCAGATTCTGAGAAGAACATATGGCCCTATTACCAATATAGCAAAAGCGGATTTACCACAGAAAGGATTATTTCTGCTTTCAGGCCCCAGCCTGTATCAATTGAACAAGTATGGGTTACCAAAGGGATTCCACATCCAAAGAGGCATGCATTCTACCAAACCGAAAAATTCACCCCTTCTGCAATGTTTATGATGAATCCCGCCATATCACATGAGCAACACTTTGTACATAATGGAATGCGCTGGGATGATTATCATAAAGCAGTTGGGAAAGGTTCGCTACTCATAATAATTACACCAATTCTTGAAGAGATAAGAAGAACTTAAAATATGTTTATTTCCGATTTTTCAAGCTGTTAGAATCCCATCCACTAGCTGAACATAATTAACACGATCTCCCTGAACTTGTGATGCAGATATGAGAGCACTAATATCTTTGTCAGGGATGGGATTCTTAATGCTTTTCAAGATTTCCACAACCTTTGCTTTGGGCAGAGTGGAAGATCCATCTCTATCAAAAACTTTGAACGAGTCAATAATCTCCTGACGAACATCAACACACCTAGAATGCTTGTACACGAAATAAACAAAACATTTGATATCAATTCCGCTTCTACTTGAGTCTTCAAGCATATCGTTAATCTCATCTTTGCGTGGATTGAACCCAAGAGCGCGGAGAGCTGGCTCAAGCTCTTCATCTTCAAGATTGCCATCATGATTACTATCGAAAGTCTCAAAAGCATTAACAATACTCTCCATTTGCTGGGGAGAAACAACACTGTCGCTCATTATAAATGAACCAAATTTGCCGACAGATGTCATTGGCCAACAGGCATGATTAGGCGCGTGCCGAAGTCTGTTCAAATTGGCCCACACTCTTGCTTTGTTATTGACTCTTAATGTTATGAGTCAAGAAGCAGCCGCAAAACATTTACTTGAATATATTTATTCTTCTGTTTCAGAATCTTGGTATTCTTCTGTTGATGAATCAACTCTTTTAGAGGACTTTGTCTTGATTTCGAGGTCCTTAGAGGAAAGTTTTATGTTTAAACTCCTTTTTTCAATAAGTTGTCGTAGTTTTCCAGAAGATCTGTCTAATAAAAGTTCAGCATCATCAGAAGGAAGGTTTTGTAATAGAGGACCAAATAATGGAATAAAAGATTCATCTGGTTGCTCAATCCATGATTCAATCGCACTTCGAGGCTGGATCTTTTTATAAAGTGATTTGATTGCTAGCTTAAGTTTGTGTTCATTGTATTTGGTGTTCCTTATCATTTTCCCTAACTCTGAGCCTTCTATTGGAAGCATTTCCTCGATATCAGCCATAAACTGTTTAACTAGTGGCTTCATTGAGGAATCTTGGAGATACCAAAGTGCATGCATTGCATATTTCGCTGGTACAGCACGGCATGAAATCGGTCGAATAAGAAATGGAAACATTTCCTCTTTATGCTCCAAGCTATGATATGATTCAAAGAATGTATAAATTGTTCTTTCATCAACTACAACTGCCAAGCGAATATGTGGAGATAATGCAATTAGTGTTGATATGGCTCTGAATGAAGCTTCTTTAACTTCTTCGCTTTCTTCTTTGAGTTTAGAAAGGAAAAGGTTCATTAGCCCATGGAAGTCCTCCGAATACTCAGCGATTTCTGTTTCTTTGCATTTTTTGAGACGGAGAACATCCCACTTGAAAATTGTCTCCAAACAAGCAATAGAATCTGGTGATTCTTGTTCTTCAGCGACTGTTATTAAGTGTCTACGAAGAGATGTGTCCATACTCCTATCAACATACTCCAAAATGCATTTTGTTTTGGATATCTGAACACCATTTATACCGGGTTTAATAAGCTCATCTGCAATTTTCTGAAGCTCTTGAGAAGCTGCCTTTTTGGTTTTGGCTGGTGTTGCATCTGATTGTGCCCATGAGTTCAATGAATTTATAATAGACGTAAATGTCAAAGCATTTTCTGTTTTGGTAAACATTTGGTGTATTGTTTTCATAAAATCTGCAAGTTGTTTGTTACCAGCTGCCTTTTCAATAGAAGAAAGATCAAAATACTGTGCTGCTGATATAAAGGATACAATTGCGATTTGATTATCAGAATACATATCAAAAAGCTCTTTGAAATGACTAACTAAAGATCTGGTCAGCTCTTTTAGGGAATCTGTTGATTGTTTAGAAAATGCCACATTTGCTGATGAAGATATGATTCTTGAAAACACAACTGAATCATCAATGTCATCAGATCCAATAAGAATTTGGCAAATCAGTTCGTATTCTTTCAAACACTTAAGATGCTTCCAGTGAGATTCAACAGAATTCAATAGTTGAGGCTCATTAAAATCAGATGCAAGAGAAGCAAATTTTCTAAGCTGGGCTTCATATAATTCATGTTTTCCCCCTTGCTTCTTTACAGACTTTTTGATTTCCCCTTTAAACACGCAATCAACAAAAAATCTGGCAGCAGAGCACCTCACATTGGTATTCTCATCTGATGTAAGCTCGAAAAGTTGTTTGAAACTTGTTTTGTCAATAGAAAATCCATTGTTTGAGCCTTCAGATAGCAAATCGAAAGCAGCAACAGCAATACTATTATCAGGATCTTCACATAATTGGATCACTGATGGCATTATTCTCTTGAAAAATGATTTCAATGGACCTTTATCTTCTGAATGCTCTAGTATTCCCTTTGCTTGTTTAAGTGCTTCTTTTTTCAATTTAGAATTCTCGTCTTTGAAAGATTCACTAAGATGCTTCAAAATATTATCATTTTCAAATTGCTGAGGGCATATTTGAGCAAGTTTAGCGGTTGTTTGAACACACAAAAGCCTAATGTTAGGATCGACATCCCTAAATCTCCTTTTTAACACTGTTGTGAAAAGTTGCATAGATAAACCTATTGCTGAGTCTAGTTCGTTTTGGAAATCTTTCTCTTGTCTAGATGCAACAGCACTTTTACTCTTTGATTTCTTCAGCTTACTAATACCTTCATTACTTTTAGATATACTATCAGCTAGAAACTCCATGATTTGAAGTACAGAAACAACAGAAGATTCTCTCAAGGGACGGATATCTGAATCGCAAAAATTAAAAATCCACTCTTTGAATATATCAAACTCATCAATGTATAATCCTTTATGTGGAATTAACATGTTGCATAATGTACTCCAAAAAGAAGGAATAGTTTTATCATTGCTCGATAAGTATTTTGAAATCATAGAGTTACCTTTAAATTCAACTAGTTTCTCTTTAATAGTTTCATGAACTGGTTCAAATTTTCTCTTTGAAAAATCTTTATCAGGAATATCAATTTCGGCACCAGCCATTAAAATAATCGCATTTAATAACTCTCGAGCTCCTATTTTAGGTTTTTTGACAAAAAACTCCACCCATTGTGATAATACATCCGAATCCTCACCATCGAAATACTCAACAATCGGCTTGTGAGGCCCAACTTGTGTCATTTCTAACGGCATCATCTCTGGATCTATTTTCGGGCTATTCTTTCTTTTACTTCCTTTGTTTTTACTCATCACAAAATGAACTTGGCGCCAAAATTCCTTCGCCCTTCAGAAAAAGTGGAAATAAACTAATCAAAAAAACATAACGGATGGAGACACCACACCATCTTTGCAATTTCCTTGTTTTTTTAGGATATCAATATATATTCTAGACTATGTGTTATATTGTTGTTTCGAACCTATAACATAGTTTTACTGAGTTCATTCGGCCAAAATTTTCCTTAATTGTCACTTTTGTAGAATTCTTCAAGTCGATGGGACATATTTGGGGGGTTGAAGAAGACCAACAGTTGATGGATCTCGTCCGGATCCATGGGAAACAGTGGGGCTTGATTGCAAGCCTTATGAAGAACAGAACGGCTTCTCAGGTTTCATCTAGATGGGAAAAGTGTTTAGATCCCATTATTATTAAGGGTCCTTTTTCTCTTGAAGAGGATGAAAAAATTAAGAAGTTTGTGAATATAAATGGGCCTCATAATTGGCCAAAGATAACAGATTATTTACCTAATAGAAGTCCAAAACAATGCAGGGAGCGCTGGTTTAATCATTTGGATCCTAATGTTATAAAGGACTTCTGGAGTCCTGAAGAAGACGAAATAATATTTGAACAATATCAAATGATGGGACCGAAATGGTCAAAAATTGCCAAATATATACCTGGTAGGACTGATAATGCAATTAAGAATAGGTGGAATTCCTCAATTTCCAAGCGAATATCGAAAAAAGGTGGTTCTGGAGCGTGTTTACTTCCACAAGTCTCTAAAAGGAAACCAAAAACTATCTCTCAACAAATCAGCTCATCTGCTTCAAATGAATTACCAAAACTAACGATTCCAATTCCATTTGAACCTTTCTCTGTTAAATCATTTTTATTTACTCAATTAGAGTATCAACTTAATTCTCCAGCATCGCCGATACCCGGCTTTAGTTCAACACCTGGAGCTTTCGGGGGTTTGGGAACCCCTACTGCTTCATTTGTTCCTCTTGTTTCCCCATAATTTGAGGACATGACTAAATAATTCTTTGAATTCTTAAAAATATTCTTCACAAAACTGTGTCATATTTACATATTCAATTTTGAAAATGGATTTAATTTTCATACAAAATATTCCCATTTTGTATCCTTCAAATGTAAAGCGAAACGAGGCTCGTTCATTATCATTTCTTTTATATTATCTTCTCGGAGGTAAGAAATTACCAAAGAAAGAGACATTTTGGGCCAGCCAGCATCCAAAAAATCTTCTATTAATGAATGGATAGAATCAATTTTAGTCTCATGGCTCATTTGAAAGTTGTTATATATAGATTCTATTGATAAAGTTACATCAATATCAGAATTTTCTTGAAGAAAATCTTTAATATCACTAATTTGAGACACAATATACAATGACTCAAAATATCTTTGAGTTTTCATAAAGTAAATGATTGAACATTCTAAGTTTTTCCTTATGATTTCAAGACTTTTTGTAGAGATTTTGGATTCTATAGATTCTGGATTAATCTTTTTCTTTGATAAAATTGAAAAAACAGGATCAATAAATCGAGAAATTGAGGTGAACATGTCTGCATCTTTCATTAAAATACTCGTAGCAAGAATATATGCCTCTTCGGGTCCATCTTCTTCTAATAGTAATGGTAATAGTAAAGATGCGGTTGCAATATCATGGCTTGGCTTTTCTAATAAATTTTGATAAATTTCTTTTGGTTTTCCATATTTAGCATATATTTGTTCTCGAATGTCATTGCCAACAATTCTCAAGACACTGACGAGAACTCTATAAAAATCTGAGTGCATTTCGTAGAGAACTGTAAAAAATGATTCCCAACAACCTTGGTAAATGCTACTAACACCTGTTTCTACAAGATAATTAATGTTTCTATCAGAAACGGAAATTCTATCAAATTCTACTTTATAATTATGTGTGGAATTATAGTATTGTACAATCACAGGATTAAATGGAGGAACAGCTCCTGGATCTAGCAATATTATTCCGTTATTTTGTTGAGAATCTCCAATTGGTAATAATTCTGTTTCCAAAAGTTTTTTGAACTCATTACTATAATTTGAGAAAAGTAAAATAGAAAACCCTTTATAGACAAAGAGCTTGTTCATAATCCTATCATAAAAAAACGAAGAAATACCCTCAATTAATACAATTTCATTTGAAACATTGTTGATATCAAATTGAATCAAGCTATAATCTTTGGTAAAAATAATAAGAGAAGAATTTGATTCATCAATCTCACATTTGAAAAAATCTTTGGAAACGTTAAAAACTCTTGAAGTCTTTTCGTTGAATAAAAAAACCTTTCTCCCAACACCTATCACACAATTTTTGCTGGATGCGCAAAATGAGTGAGGAACACCAATTATTGGAATCGATTTATAATTATGAATTCCATTGTGATCGCTAAATCTACAGAATGAAAGATAGTAGGATAATTCTTTATGACTAATACAAAGCATACATATTACATTACCCATAAAAGAAACCGACTTAATCATAAAATCATTATTTAAGGAAAAAAACCATTTAGCAGAGGCTCTCGAGCAAAATGCAACACCTCTAGACCCACATACAGCCATATATCTCTTCTCATCATCAATAGTGCAATCAAGAATTGATCCAATTTCATTACATTGATAAGTCATTGGAATGATAGAAAACTCAGTTTGCCTAAACTCATAAATCATATTTGATGAAAAAAGTAAAGGGAATGATCTCATTGTATGTGTTATTATTGGTATTGATACAATTCCATTATCAAATGAAGCTAAAACAGATTGGTCTGATATTGCTATTGATTTGCAATTCCCAGGGTTCGATATATTAAAATACCTGACTCTGGGCAAAAAATCTGACCATATAGCAATATTTTTTGGTAATGCAATAAATATAGACATTCCATCTGGAGAAAAACACATACACATTGCTGATTGAAAAAGACTAAACTTTCTCATTGTGGTATTAAAATCAGAGACCAAAAAACCAATTTTTGGTCCATATAAACCTGCAAATAAAGAAACATGAGAGCAGCATATCATTGTTATCCCTTTTTCGACAATAATAACAGGATTGATGTCAAATCCAGGAGTAGATAATATTTTTGCATCCATCCTAATGGATATAACAGAACCATCAGCACACAAAATTAATGCGTTTCTTTTGCCAATTTCTATCTTTTTAAGCGGAAAAGGGGATACTTTGTATGTTATTGCATGATCTGAATCAACAGAAAGCAAAGAAAATGATCCCAAAGAATCCCCTGCAACAATAAACCCTCTATATGAAGAAATGCATGTATAAAATCGCCCTTTTTGTTTACCAATTTCCTTTTTACACTCAATTCGAGACCCATCACTATGTTGAAAATATAGCAGAGTGCCAGCCGATGTTAAAGTACAAAATGAGTATGTATTTAAAGGAACTGATGAAATAAATGCTCCAAAATTCGCCTTATCTGGTACAAAACGGTAAATCAAATCTTGATCAATAGTCTCAGCTTCATAAGTCGAAATATGTGTTTGGGAAGTAGTGATAAAAAGATTTGAGTGCACGGAAAACTTCATATCCAGTGATAAATCATTATTATAGTTCTCTTTAATTTCATGAATGCTAGACAAAAAAAACATATGATGTTGCAAGATAAACCCTTCAACCAATAATTTCAACATTATTTCTACCCAAATTGGAGCCAATACACACTAGATATTTAAGAAAAAGAGCAAATAATACATTGAATAGAACTAGGAATATGTGATCATAATACCAATGTGGTTTTAATGTGAAACATTTTTCTTGGGGGTTGAAAGGCTAATCTGATCACTGTTGATATGTTCTCAACCATGAATGATCAATAAGCTTCTCACTTGGTTGGTTAAACAATAATCTGACTGTCAGGACGATAAGACTTTGATGTCATTTGACAATGCTTTGTTTTGTTTTGTTTTTCTATCATTCTCATTCGAAACTTGAGTTTGGTGATGATCCATACAAAATACTCAAAATCCCAAGATCTTCAACAAAGTCAGAAATAAAAAGCGCTTATAGAAAACTAACGTATCAATTGCATCCAGATACATCAAAAGAAGAAGGATCTGTTGAAAAGTGGATCACGGTGAATGATGCTTATGAATTATTAAGTGATCCTGATAGGAAAGCCAGATATGATCGATATGGAACATTTGAAGATGATGAATCATTAAACCATGAAAGAGGCGACCTTAGTTTTCGATATTTCAGCAAGGATAAGGAACCTGTTTTAGTACATAATCTTACATATATTGATAGCTCGAACTTTAGTGCATTTATTAAGAAACATAGTGATAATATTATATTGATTTCGAACTCTATCCTTTGCGATGAATGCGATGAGTATACTAAGATATTCGATGAATTCAAGAATAGACATGGGAAAGTTGTTGGATGTGGCATTGTGGATGTTTCAGTTCATTCTGAGTTTGCCAAATCATTAGGCGTAACTGGATACCCTGTATTTATATATACTAATAGCAATGGAAATATATCTGAAATTGCAAAACTTGGCGGGAAAGTCAATAGTATCGATGATATTGTTGAATTTTTGACGAGCAGATGGCCAAAGAAAATTGAGACTTTAACATCATTGAAACAAATGCAAAAGTTCTTGAATAATGATCCTAATGTAGTTCACATTATTCAGATTATTAGAAATGGCAAGCCCACAATTTTATTCCAAAGAATCGCTTCTGCTTTTAGATCTGATTATATGTTTGCAGTTCTGAAAGATAATTCTCTTGAAACTTCACAATATCTTAATGTCTCTCATTATCCTCAGGTCCTTATTTACCGAAATCCAAATATTATTCCTCATAAAGTTGGGATCATGAAAGAGCTTCATAAAGAGATTGTTAACTGGGGAACCCCAACATTGTTTCATGTTGATAGATACTCGTTTTTGCGCGCCTGTCCTGAAATGTGTTTTTTGAGATGTGGAATGCCCAATGAAAACAATGCCAAACATTTATCTTTAATCAACAGAACAACAGGATACATTGATGTAGCTTCTGAAGCAGCCAAGAAGCTAAATATGACAGAAGGAGATTGGATCGCTATGTTTACAGAAATTGGGAGATTCGCGAAAATCGAAAAGAGAATAGACGACTATGCTACTTTGAGAGGTTTTTGGGATGATTATCACCAGAAAAAAGTCACTGTAAAAGAACTTCCACCAAAATTCGAGTTTGAGTTTACCATGTCTGCCTTTATTGATGAATTGATTAGATTCATCAAATACATATATGTGTTTATCGGCCCTTCAAAATACTACATTCTATCAGCCATATTTTTCATTGCAATCGAAATATATAACCGAAGAAAAGCTAAACCCATCAAGCCCCAAATCGAAAAGCAGACTGTAAAGTCAAAGGGGAGAAATAAACTTCGTAAATAAATGAATAGTTTACAAACAACGATCATTTGCTTTTTGACATATTATGATTCATTTCTCGATCATAGGTGCTGTCAATATTTCAAGACTGTCATCAATAATTGAAATATCCCCAACTCCATAAAACGAATGAGCACTAAAATCTCATATCCCGTTAAAGAACAGATTGACCATTTAGAAAGTGTAAAAAATCATTTTCGCATCATTAAGCACTGGTATAGGTGTGGAGATCAACCCCCAACGACTATTTATAAGTCAATATATTTAATGATGTTTCTAATGGTTCTAGGGATTTGGCTTTTGTCCCTTTTGATCAAAGGCCATTTTAAAACAGATTCCGAGAATAAGTTCCCGTTTATTCCCGTGGCAGTTTTTTCAGCAGTGACTTTGGTTCCTGGGTTTTGGATTCTATGGATATCAGTGTGCTGCTGGAGGAGAGTGGATGGCTACGATTGGTGGATGATTCCCCATTTCTAGGTCTTGAAACGCCGATTCGTAAATGTTTGAAAATTAAAAATTTTAATGGAGTTCTAGACTTTTTTCCTCTGTATTTTCTTCAATTGTTGAAATCAATGCTTTGCACAGTGTGGCACAATGTAATACTTGAAGGTGAAGCCTTTTGCAGGTCCATATTAGGGATTTGTGAATTAGGGTGAAATGGACGAAAATGGCTGAACTGAGTGTTATATCAGTGTTTATGTGCTTGCTTGAGTTCATTTTTATTGTTGGGAATACACATGATCCGTATAGTTTTTTTTATTTCTTTGAGCTTATGACTTGTAGGATCGATATTTTGGTGCAATTTTGCTTGTTTTGGAGTGTTTTTGGATTCCAATATGTGCAATTCTTGCTTCAAAATTCTGAATCTTCGATTCATAATTAAAAACCAATATGTGATTTGAAATACGAAAAAAACCATATATTCATTTTAGATACTATGATTTACGATACAATTCGAGCTTTTTTTCCCGAGATTTTAATATTTGAGTGATTTTTTTCTAATTACCCCCAAAATCCCAATTTCGTTTTTTTTTCTTGTTATTTTGCTTCTCTAATCATATATATACCCATATCCCCTTCTTATTTCTATTCGCTAAAATTTACAATATCAACTGTCACCTCCAGAAACTCGCCAAACACTCCTTTCACATTGAATTTATTGTTGTCGGTTGAACAATGTCACCTTTTCATATTCAGGTCATAATGTGCCAACTGGAAATATGTCACCTTTCCCAGCAAACACTACTTTTGTGAATTTCATTATCGTTTCAACATTTTATTAACTCTCTCAAAAACATGGTCTCAGATTGAAGGGAAGTGTTAAATCTCAATTATTAACTGAAAATTGAGATATTATACTAATTAGAATTCATTTTCTCACAATCAATTGAAACAAAAAATAAATTCGAGATGGTTCAGCGAACATTTCACTTTTACGAGCACATATGAAACAAGGTTCGCAGTGGAAGGGTGAGATAAAATCAGGAAAACAAAAGTTCACTGCAGAGGAGGATGCTAAGCTACGAGACTATGTCAAGGAGTTAGGAACCCACTCTTGGAAAAAGATAGCAGCTCAGATGAAATCCCGAACCACAAGACAGTGCAGAGAGAGATATATAAACTACTTGGCCCCTAACGTTACCAATGGTCCTTGGACTGTTGAGGAAGATCAGAGACTGATCAAAAAAGTTGTTGAGATGGGACCCAAGTGGTCCAAAATTGCCCTATTTTTCAGCAATAGATCTGACGTTAATGTCAAAAATCGCTATGCTCTCTTCGTGTCTAAGGGGAAAGCAGCGCCGCTTCCCCATCAACCTAAGGGAAAGCAAAGGCAAAGCGAGTCCTCTTCAAATGAGCAAAAAGCCGAAGTGAACGAAGAACCTATTCCTGATCCATTCAGTGGAGCCTGCTCAACATGGGACGATCCCGAGTTCTCAACTTGGTCTAACGATTTCTCCGATTTTTCATTTTGCTAGATATGTAAAAAAGCATCTGTTTTCACAATTATATTTATTCTAAAGTGTCAACATTGCTCGCATCTCAGCGAGTTCTTTAGCTGTATATGGTTTAGGCTGGCTAATGTTCTCGTTTTCGGTCTGATCTTCATCAACTTTCACTGGAATTGAGGCCGTTTCCTTACTAATTTTACTCTCACAAACTGTTTCAAATAATGCGGAGGCTAAATTATTAATGCTAAGGATCTGGTGCGAGGGAGCGCTGAATAATGAGAGCAAATCAGGAATTTTGTTCATTGAAAGCTTCGCTTTGACAACATTCTTAATCTCTTTGGGTCTTGGTTGGGAAATGGTGGCGATTACCGGTTTAGATTTTTCTTCTATTCCAAACTGATCAATACTCCACACAAAATTATCTTCATCAACAATAACAATTCTGGGTTTCCCTGATTCTTTGAGTAGGTGAAGAGACCTGACAGCACAATTAGTTGGAATTTGCCAACTCAACATCTCATCTTTTTCGCAATATACAACAATTGGTTGATTCTTTTGAACAACAAAGGCAATTGAATCATCAACTGCAGAACAATTATTTGTTTGTGCAAAAATGTGCTTCTTTTCGGACAGTGATCTTAAGTCGAAAATGGAAACACCAACCTTGGTATGAATAACTATCTCCACATCATTGTTAAAGTGACTGGTAATTATTGCACTCTTTGTAGGATGAGTGTACATTGACTTCAATGTCTCTGTATCAACAATATCAATCGTTCTGTCGTATTGAAGAATGACTATCGATCCATCAGGTGACCATTTAATTTGTTTTGGAATCATTGGAAGTGTAGTTGACCTCCAAATAACCCATAAATCACGATCTGTTCTTTTCCATATTTGCAATTCATGAGAAACCATCATACAAAATACATTAAGCCTTGGGTGAATGGATAGGGGTGCAACAGGCTTGCCAATAATTCTGAATGACTGCTCAATTGCAAATTTGCCTTCATTTCGAGACCAAATTTTGATTTCACTGTAATTAACTGAAGATGATGCATCAGGATCTTTAACCAAGGGGTTTCCTTCGAGTTCTGTTTGAGCAAGATCTTTGTTTATGAATTCCTCATTACCATCTGTAGACACATATTTAAGTTTTTGAATACCTTTCATTTCAGCAAATCTATCATGGAACAGGAGTTTCTCATATGCATAATCTCTGGCGGCTTTATTAGCTCGAGGTCTCTTATGATTTAATGATACCTGGCCGCGTTGTGTTAATGTTGGTTTTGGTTTAGCTCCTGCTGTTTCTACAGTAATTAAAAAAGTATTACTAAGTTCGACTGATGTGAGAGGAACAACACTATTATATGATGAAACCTGAAGCTGTTCAATAATCTTTGATGTTTTACAATCGAAGAATTGAATCAAATTGGGCTTTCTAGATGAAATTAATATATTGTTATAAAAGCTTATGTCATCGACAATATTGGTAATATACTCTCTCACAACTTTGGAGGATGTATCAATCAAAGTAAGAATATTCTTGTCAATAACAGCAGCAATATACGTTGATTGGGAGCTAAGAGACATACCCTCTATTGTTAATCCCAATCTTGGAAGGAACTCATGTCTATGTGTTCTGTCATTATATATTGTTAACACACCTTCAAAACCACCTGAGTATATGAATGAATTGTTAAAAGCTATTGCATTAGGGCATATAAAATGCCAGTGATCTCGTATTATTGGATGTTTTCCATGAATGAATACCATACCAGATGCCAAAACAGCTATAACATCTCCATTTCCCCTAAAACAACAAATCATCACATTTGTTGGGAAAGGAATAGTTTCTCTTGAATTGGTTTCAAAGTTATGAATATGGAGTTTGCACCTATCGCCGACGCAAACAGTATTTCCTTCTTCATTGATATCAAAAGCATCTAAACAAGAGAACCTCAGCGGATTTATCCCGTTTAAAACCAAACCAGGATGCATCTTTTTAATAAATGACTGTTGCATTTCATTTGTCACCATTAATACAGATTCACTATTATTAAACTCCTCCACCCAAAAAAGCCTGTGGTGAAATGTAATATAGTATAATTTCCCGCCCCTATATAAAATTTTTTCTATGGGCTCGCTAACTTGATGATAACTCGAAGGATTTTTTTCAAAAATTGTTAAATCATTGAACTTATGCCAGTATATAAATCCTGAACAATCAGATGATATAATATGCTGACTATCACATACAATACAGCTAATATGGCATTTATGAGTTAAAATTGTGCCAGATTCAACGAGATCTGGCAAAGTATAACAATTAATTTGCGATCCACATGCAACAAATAAATATCTCTCATCGGGAGAAAAACACATTGCATTTGGGTTAAATGTTCCACCACCAACTTTGCGCACTATATAGGACATTTCTAGACCGACCACAGGATTGGTTTACATTGGTTTACAAGAAAAGAAAATCCCTTTTTTTACACTGGGTGTAGGTTAATCACAAAATGTGATTCATTTCGAGGTACCTCTCCCTCTTGTGGTCATAGTGTATTCTTACAAACTTGATGAAAAACAACTATTCAACACATATTCTGGTCTCTGAATGAGAATAATAAGCAGTGGTATTATACTATGAATGTGAAAATATTGTTTCATTCAAAAATATGAATGGATATATGAGATTCATCTTATAAGGTAGTTTATTAAAACTAGATGAATTAAGGAAAGAGAAAACTAAATTTTAAATTCTGGTGACGTTTAAAATTAAAATGGAATCGAATCAATTCCTTGATATGATCGCAGAAAATGTACAGCTTAAAGAAGAAATACAAGCACTCCGTCAATACAATAAATCCATTCGGAAATTCGATAAAACAATAGTTAAGATTACATTTGATGGTTTGATTAACGATCAAATTGATCTTTCAGGATTTGATAGTACTGTTGAATCGATTAAATCTGGAATTAAACCAATTGAAAGCGCTGAATCTATCAAGAAGAGATTAGTCAATGATCGTTTAACTAAATCTAATAACCATATTCGGGATAACATCGAGAATTTATCTAAGAAGAGAAATATTGCTCGAGAAAAACATGAAAAACTTATCAATGATACTGAAATTTTAGCAAAAAGTATTGAAGAGCATAAGCAAACTATTAGTGAAGCTCAGGCAATAAAACAAAGACTTGAATCCGAGAACCAAACATTGGATAAGTCTATTGAGGATCTAAAAATCCAAGTCAAAATTCATAACAACTCCCTTGAATTAGAACAAACTACTTGTGTTCAAATTAGGCGATCAATGGAACAATCATATAGACTTTTAAACACATTCTGTTTGAGTGATCCTGATAATACCAACAAAGTAGAAACTCTCAAGAAAAAAATAGAAAACTTAAGATCTAATCTAAATGAATCATATTGTTAAATCATTTATTTCATTGAATTGAGAATACTTTCTTGATGTTTGGAATTCTTTGGACACATGGGTTTGATTGATCATTCTGAAGAACGGAAATAACTCTCCTGATTGATTCACGTGTTGAGTTAATGAAGCCATCTCCACACATATTTCTTAAAAAGAGAGGCCTATTAGGGCTTGTTGCAGAGAAAGCAGATGATTGATTGATGACTTGAGTTTTTGCATAGTCTGTAAGCGAAACAAGATATTCATACAAAGACTCATTTCCTTCAAAGAGACCATATACATAAGATGTAGATAGTTTCTGAGCTAATGTTTCCATATCAGGAATCGAACCTGGTTCACTGAGTGATCTCTCTCTTAAGAACCTATAAATCATCAAATAGTCTTCAAAAACCTCCTTACAAATCGATGCTGAGTTACTCAAAGTTCCCTCAGGAGACAAAGCAAAAACTAATTCATCATAGGCAGGCCTATACAAATACTTTAACATGAACTTTGCAAAATCATGAGGGTTATTAACTCTCTGATCAGAGAAGTAGTGTGGCATTAACTCTGCATATGCACTGATAGTTTGTTGGATATGATGCTCCATTTCATTTTGAACTCTAATATGACTCTCATAATACTGATGAGGACTCACTGTATTTTCATCATTTGAATCATCGAAATCAACCATCGAGAAAATTCCTTTAATGAGAGCAACAGTGAATAACAAAGTTAGTAATGTAAGACCTAAAGTGAACATCAAAACATTTGAGACACCTTGCGCTGTTGCCCATATTGAGAAAATAAGCAGAACCCCAAATATAAGCCACATAATCCTTTCTTTCGTGATAAAACTGAGATCAACACCAAACTCAAGCGGTTGGCCCTCTAAAAGCCCCAAATGATTCTCAAAGCGCCTATTGTGCTGATATGAGTACTCACTTCTCAAATCGTTGTGGTACCAATAAGCAACTTGGAGAGTTGTAGTCTGTGATTCATCAAATTGGAGAGAAGGAATGACAATATCCTTGTTAACGGAATTCCTAATTTGCAAATACTTTGTCTTGTTGAACAGATTAAATCCTTCAAATGCACGTGCAAAAAGTGCAACTCTCTCCATTGTACCTGGATGTGAACTATGAGCTTGCTTTATAGTCGCTAAAACATCTTGTGGTGACATCGCAGAATAGTGCTCTTGCTTAGTATTCGTCCCTAAGCCAATAATGTCTCGAATCGATGTCTTTGGGACCGGTGGATCATACATAGCATTATAGCCAGGAGGTGGAGGGGGAAACATAGTCGGGTTTTCATATGGATTGTTCAAGATAGAACTATTAATTGTACTCATACTAATTTGATCAACGGCAGTTTGTCAGCTTATCAGAATTTGTTACAGCTTTGGCGCCTTTTTGTGATTATACAGATGAAGCCTGTGGATATGATGAGAAGAGGGATTCCATAAATATGGTTAATTAGCAGTGAGAAAGGATGAGTATTGTTTTTGTAAGGACTAGAGGGTTTTAAATAATATCACTTTTTCCAATTTTTGATGATTAGGATTAGGGTAGTAAGTAATGTTTAATGTTTGTTGAGGATTTGATATCCTTGCATCTTAAAATTTAGATTTTCTTCATCTCACAGAAATGATATTGATTTGGGTTTGAAGAAGATTGATTCCCATTATACTCATTGATATTTGTTGTGCTAAAATGGAAAAATAATCCTAAATTCTCGGTTTTAGGTAAGGGATCCAAAAAAGCATTTGTTCTCAGAGAGGAGGTGCAATATACTTATCTTCAGCAAATTCTTATCTTAGAATGATATGTGCCAATCGATGCTCATGTGGAGCTTCATCTTTTGGTCATTTTGCATTTCTTTATGCACTACAGATGAATCAAGTGGAGTTTCTATCCGCATCAAAATGCTCTCATTTGACTTCTGGTTATTTTTCTATTCTCTTATTTTCGGGTAATTAGAGAGTTGACAACACAAACAGTTCAATGAACAATGCTTATAAAGATTCTGGTATATATAACGACTCTCCGTCATCTTTCGAAAGTTTACGCTGCACTTTCTCAAATAATAAAGTATCTGAATGTAGATGTATCTACTTCTATTCGACCTCAGGAACAATATCAATGTTATATGCTAACATTGTTAATAGCAACAGTCCATCTAATGGAGTTGTACTTGTCAATGGTGCAGGATTAAGAAAGATGATGTATTGCATATTTAAAAATAATCAAAACTATCTATTCTGTGTAGATCAAGGATCTCTTGAAGTGTCCAATTCTTTCATTGAACATTCATCATCATTCTCTACTTCAGTAAGGGCTGTTTCCACAGCATCAAATAATTCATTTATAAATAGAATCACATACCAAATTCAATTTTTCCGTTCTCATCATTGTAATGTCGATATCCCTCTTATAGAACCTAAACAAATAAATACAATTTATTGAACACATATGAAATCGTTCCATTTCTCATATCCAATGATATTTTTACGGATTTCATGAATTAGTTATCATCTGAAGAATGTTATTGAATGACATTCATAGTTCTATAAAGCGAATAGCATAAATGATGAATCAAATTTGTATGGTTTGGATTTACTTTGAATGTTCATTCACTCCACATTAGGGCGATCTAACAAGAAAAAAATCATGAATGTCAAGCGTCATGTGTTTTGTTAGTAATCCTGTGCAAGAACAATGGTTAATTATGGATTTTCTGCATTGCCTCCATATAGTATTAAGAATTGGTGAATATTGATACCAATAGAAGTATCCATAAAAAATTATAATAAACAGGGGAATTATGAAAAATGCAAAATTCTTTTCAAAACAGATAAATTGGCGCCATTTTTATGAGATATGATTATATTGATGTAGCCCGTGGCCTGAGTGTATTTTTCATGATTGTAGTTCATTCTTATGAGGAGTATGTTAAAGAGGATGATAGTATCATTGGAACAATTGTAGGCTTTTTTGGGAGTGCTCCTGCAGCCCCTGTTTTTATGTTTCTGATGGGTTTTTCTTTCTGTATTGGTACTAATAAAGGGTTTAAGAGAGTCTTATTCCGTGGAATTGGTTTGATTTTCAAAGGGTATCTTTTAAGTCTGATTATGGCTACTTTACTTCTTCTAATTTCGAAATTGGGGCGTATTGATGTTTTTAAATCTAAAGAAGATGAAAAAAACAATTTAATTACCATAGTTTTAACTGTCGATATTCTACAATTTGCTGGCGTGGCACAGTTAGTTTTGTTTGCCCTCTCAAAAGTAGCTATATGGGTAAATATTGCTATTATTCTAATTGTATCTGCTGTTTCTCATGTTTTATGGGATATCAAAGTGAATAACCCAATATTTAGCTATTTTCTGGGATATTTATGGGGAAATAAGCCAACTAAGGGCTTCATTCCAAACTTATACTGTTTCCCGATATTCCCTTGGATTGCATTTCCATTATCAGGAGTTGTGTTTTATCAGTTAATGTCTAAAACAAAGAATTCATTTAAAAATGCTTTAAGTATTGGGTTTTTGATTTGCATATCAGGTTTAATAACCATAATTCGCGATCCAGGATACCAAATTAATGACTATTTTCATTCCCGCTTTGGAGCCATCATAGGGATGATTGGATTTGTGATTGTTTGGCTTTGTTTGTGTAACAATTTATCCCAATTCCGGATTCTTAATCCTATCAAACAAATACTGGCCAAGTGGAGTCGTGATACAACGAGGATGTATTTTATTCAGTGTATATTGATTACTCTAGGAATTGTTCCTTTTGGAATCAACACACAATCTCCTATAGTCTCATTCATGATATCTCTCCAAATTGTGATTTCTTCGACATTTATTAATAATTCTTTTAAATTGTGTTAAGAGAAAAAGATTCAAAATGACACTTATCAGCTCGAGTTTCAACTCTCTGCAATGAACATTTTATGGAGCAAATTAATAGTTCAGATTTGAGCAACTGCTAGGACATATCATTTTGAGGCATATATTAGTAGAGTTGAAGTACATTGCTCCTCAATGATTAGAACCATTTGTTATTAATGTCAATAGAGTAAGAACCACCATCAACACATATTTCACCACCATATCCAGAGTATGATAAAGATCTTGAGAAGAAACATAGAGAAATATCGATATTTTTATCAACATAGACTCTCCTTGTTCTATACTTTCATCATCACACCTCAAACCAGCATCCCAAATAATCTCATTATCATCCAACCAAAATTCAATCACATTCATAGAAATTCCATTAAATCATGATATCATTAGAATTATCACTGAAAATGAGAATATCATCCTGATCTCTCTCTTATTAGCAATTTGATTTGCACATAATAATTCAGCATAAGTTCTATGAAAAGTCTCTTTTGGTGTTTCTTCTAATGATCTCTGAGGAAGAGGTGTATCAGCATTACAATGAAGAGAATTGAAGAATTGTAATTGATAATTGATTATTGAACAAAACACTCCCTGGTTCAAAGTTTTATTCTAATAAAAATACCAATATTTCGATTTTTTCCTTCTCAAGATATTCTCTATACGATGGAGATGATGCTTTAAAATATTTTAATGGTGGTTCATAATCAATGAATGTCAATGTTCATTATCTGTGTTTGCTGTTCATATGGAGGAGCAATATATTCGACTCTGATAATTCATGTCTCAGAATGATAGTGCAAATAGTTACACTGCTTCTTAGTGGCTTTTGCTCTTGATTGAAAAGAATTGATAGGTTTATTGATCAAGCCGATAAGTGTCAATTTTCATTGCTTTACAACTCAAGATGTTAAAGGGAAAATGAAAAAATAATTTTACTCAACCTCAGGTACCATTGACTCATAGTGGGAAGATTCGTTATCAAATTGAGGAATTGACATACTTAGTTTCCCATCTTTAACAGATTTAGATATATCATCCAAAATATCCTTTCTGGTAAGAACAAAGTTCGCTAGTGTCAGGGCCCCTATTTGGAAATAAACAGAATCATGATTATTTCCAAACCCAGAGACAGAATCACCATAAAATCCATGATCACTATTTCTGCTCTTTTTTACAGCCTTTTTTTCTGATGATTTATCATAATGATAGTCTGGATTCTCTTGTTTAAATTTTTCATAAATGTCTCGAGCTTTTTCTTTATAAGGCTTCTTTTGATCTTCATTCATTTCTTTCCATTCAATTCCAACTTGCCTCGAAATGTCATTACCGCTGAGAAGAGGGTTTTCTTGTTTTAATTTTGGCTGCCTTTCAAGATAAAAAATATTATAGGCATTAAGGGGCCTCTTAACTTTTTGAGAACGATTTCCATTATCAACAGATACAGGATATGCTGATCTCATTGGCTCCTCTAGTCCTTGAGTATCAAACTCCATTTGTCAATTTGGCGGGGTTTTGATTCGAACAGACTATTTCAATAATATTGACACTTTTCATAAACTTCATGTCGATTATTATATACAATTTTCATCGAAGCTCTCGTACTTATTTGCCTGAAGAAGAGATTCGAGTTGATGTAAGTTTTGATACATCGGATTTGATTAAAGTTAGCAAAGTTGAATGTAGAGTGTATTGTTTACTCACACTGAATGACCAAGTTTCAACAGAATGGGAAAAGGAGATTTTTTTAGAAAATCCACCGAAAATAGTTGACAAGCATTATAAACCAATGATATTGTTTTCGGTACCAAAAGAATTGTATGAAAGCGTTAAAGGTAGTTTTATAAATGTAGATTATTACTTCGAAATATGTTTAAAAAGGGGATTTTTATCGAAAGATATATCTGAAAAGTGTTCTTTTTATATTGTTCATATGCCAGATTATATCAGACCAACAGGACCCCCAATCAATGAAGAATTCTGTTTGCTTGATAGCGAACGATCAATAGGATCTGTTGATTTCAACGCTTTAGTTCATCTTAAAACCCCAATTGTATCAATTTTGAAGCCCCCAGTTGGTTATATTAATATAACCAAGAGCAGCCTCCCCATAAAGAGAATCACTGTGGCATTCTTAAAACTTGAGACTATTATTAATAGCGAAGGAAAAATGGCTATTTACCAAACAGAAGTTTCAAAATCATCAATAGCAGAAAATGATCCACCAATTCAAAGAGAATACCCATTCATGATCGAGTGGCAACATCATAAAATGGGCCAACCAATGGACACACCTAGGTTCTCTATATCATACGCTCTCAGAAGCACTATTGTCTGGATTAACGGTGCAACAGCTACATATGACATTCCCTTGGTCCTTTTTAGGGACATGGAATACTGAACGATAGGTAATTTTTAAACGACCATTCAAGGTTATTACTGATGTCAGAGGACCTTGCTGAGATTTTGAGTAAACAATATAAGGATATACAGGCCGACATGTCACATGGTATTCGGATTGAGACTCTTCATGGTAATATTTATAAATGGAAAGTAATAATTCCTGGTCCTCCAGAAACACCATATGAAGGAGGCAGGTTTCCTCTTTCTATAGAATTCCTTCAGGGATTCCCTCATGTACCTCCTAAAATGTCATTTATTTGCCAGATGTATCACCCAAATATATCTGATGATGGAGTTGTACCTTTGGGTGATTTTGAAGAAATCTGGAAACAATCTCCGAACATTATAGGATTGTTTTTATATATTATTTCGCTCCTTTCTGATCCAAATTGTAATTATGCTGAGAACATGGATGCAGCGCTAACGTGGAAAACTGATCAGAGAGAGTTCTATAGGAAGGTTAAGAGGACTATTGGCCAATCTCATCAATATATATAGATTGTTTTTGTAAAATCTCTTTTGTTATTTTTTTTCCATGAACAACTGGAATCTGTCTTGAAGGTGCTTCAACAAATAGTCAGGTGGATCAGGAATCTTGAGTTCATAGCCCTTCATCTGTTTGATTTGTTTATCAATTTTTGAAATTATTGAACCAAATTTCATTTTTTGGACATCTCTATACTGATTGATCTCATATATTTTTGCTTGAATTGAGCTCATTTCCTCATTTGATGTGAGTAATGTTGAGGAACTTTGTGACAATGATCTGGAATTAACAAATCTATTCTTTAGAATCTCGACATCTTTTCTAAGTTTTTCATTTGACATAGTTAAATTATCTATTTTAGACTGAGAAAACACATTTTCATAGAACTCAACCAAGCTTTTTGATTCATCAAGCTCTATTTGTCTTATACTAATGTCTTTTTTGATTTCATCTATTTGACTTCTTGAATTCTTTAAATCGTGGCACATTCCAGTAATATCAGGTCTGGGGGACTGAATGGTCTTTTCTGAAGATGATTCCAAAGATTGCACCACATTCAAAACATCGCTGTAAATGATGTCTTTTTTAAAAATCTCTTTCTTTGCTTGTTCAATTTCAATATCTATTCTTTGATGATCAACCTGGAGCTGAGCGATCTTCTCCAAATCGATTCGAAATTCTGGTGTTTCTACATTATTGGTAGTATTTTCTATTTGTTTTTTCAATGAATTATACTCTTTTTTCATTTCAAAATTTGCGCTTCGGATTGATGATAATTCTTTCTCTTTCTTCTCAATATCATTTTTAATAGTTTCAATATCATCCTTAATGGCCTTAATCTTAGTTTCAATATCAGGCAATTGCAAACTATCATCACTCATTAACTTTTCTTGGGTATTATCTGTATTGATTGAAGCTGTTTGTAAGCATTGTTGCCTATCTATACTAATTGACATCACAGTGAAGCCGAATACATATTTTGGAAGAGACGATTCAACATTTTCATGAGATTGATCATCAAGTGCCCATATCTTATCTTCAAGGCTTTGGATTTTTTCGAGCATATTTCTTTCATATTCATTATAATCCATTTGAATCTTGGCTAGTTGCTGAATATACTGTGAACTTTGAGAAATATCAGTTTGTATGATCTTCGAATTCATTTCTTCATTTATTAACTCAATAGAAACAATAAAACCTGTGTTTTCAATTGATAATACATTATCTATTACATCATTCTCATTACATACACCTGTATCATAACAAAGAATCAAGTCTATTTCTAATATCCAATCATTCTTCTCATCAATTTCTAAAAAACCTTTATTTGTTTCCATAACATCATCTTTTTGGGGACTACATGAATTAAGGTTTTCAGGAACCGGAATTGGCATCGGATGCACTTCGTTATCTTCGGAATATTCGTCTAAATTACTATTTGAACCAATCTCATTCACGGAAATCGAACCTTTCGACGTTTGATAATCTTCTTCTGTTATCAGATTAAAAAGATCATATAATTGATCACATTGATCACCAAATTGCTTCTGAGATTCTTCTTGATTTCTCACAGTACTTTGAAGAAGATTTAACTCGGTTCTTTGTGATTTGTACTGTCCAAACCTGTTGTTTAACCCAATTAAAAGGGGATTGATACTTTGGTATTTTTGAGATTTGATTACCTCTGATAGATATTTAGTAGCTTCATATTCCAAATCCTCTCTTTGAATACTGAGATAATCATATTGTTTCTTGAGTTCATTTAAAGATTGGACAATTTCGTTGTTTGAATCGGATTTTTTAAGAGAACAAAGCTCATCTTCAATTTTGTGAATTTCAAATTCTAAATCATGACAATATGCTCTGAGAATTTGGGTAACTTTTCTATAATTGGGACTATTTGAGAATTTGGAAATTGTATTTTCTTTTCTTCTTAAATTGTCATATAATTCCTGCATTTTGGATATTCTTTTTTGAAGAATAGAATTCTGAGATAAAACCTGTTGATAATCAGTTAATTGTAAATTGTAGCTTTTCACCAAAGCATCATTAGACTCTATTATGGATCTAAGAGCAGTTTTTAAATGCCCATTAATCCTTTTCAATTCAAGGTTTTCATTGGAAATCCTCTCAAAAAACTCACTATCATTCATCAAAAATACTATTTTACAATTATATTGAGCACAAGAGAAGTGCAATTGATATATATCCATCAGCCATCTCTATATTATCAGGTGATACAAAAGGAGCTCGGCACATAGGACAAAGTTTTCTAATTGATGCGCATTGTATTAGACATCCATAGCAGAATGAGTGCCCACATGATAATTCAATAGGTTCTGTGATTGTTTCAAGACATACCGCGCATATGGTACTAGCTGGAACGTTTGTTGCATCCAAAAGAACTTTTGAGCCATTATCTTTATACACTTTGATGACTTTAATATGATCCATCACTAGATATGCTATCATGAATGACTTAATGATGCAATACATTATAAGAGGGGCGCTATATTCACCATATTTAGAAACCATATACCTGAACCATATGTTGAAAACTCCAATTGTTCTAATAAAAACAAAAAACCTTTGAAAAATTCCAATTAATCCTCTTCTTATTTCATTTATAGACACCATATGTAAATTTAGCATAAAATTCTGAAGCAATGTGGAAAAAATAAATATGGTTGCTGATAAATGCAGAGATCTGATATATGTCAAAGAAAATGAGAGCATTTCGATCGATTTTGTCACATAAAATGAATAAATGGAAACAAATAAAGCCAAAATACCCATCATTGGCTTGGGATTAACAAGTTTTCGTGTATCAACGCCCTTTTCAAGTTTTTCTTCCAAAGTTTGAGATACACACATCTGAGTAAAGAATCCAAATGTGGTAACCCCAAATAATGGAAGATAAATACGGTAATTATCATGAAAAGTTCTCCCAAAAACAATCAAAAATACAAATACTGTATATAATGGCAAAGAACGAGAATATTTATCATTGATAACCCAGGGATTGCGCTTGTCTGTGGGTCGAAGTCCTTCTGGCATCTCTGTTATACGATTGTTATCGTAAAATCTTAAACAGACATTGGTTTATCACAAATCTTGGAAGATTTTACATGGAATTAAGCAAAATAGAACAGGGTATTACGGTGTTGACTGTACGTGGCTGCTCTTATTTTGATGAATTGATTTCAATGGAGTACTTGAAGCAAAGGGTGAGGATACTTGATTCTAAGTATCCATGGTTGCATTATCGCGTAGAAAACAATCAATTGTTTGAGGATGGAGCGCCAGTGTTTTATGAGAAAGTTTTTCCTATGGAAAATAAATTGGATTTCGTATCTACAGTAATGTCAGATTGTTATTCGTCTGATATTGCCAGTTTTTGGTTGTGTTCGATGGAGGGATCAAAATCTGGCGCTTTAGTAGTTGTTGTTTGCCACTCATTCACTGATGGGCCCAATATTGGTCATTTTCTCTCTGATCTCATCAGTAATGAACAACACTTTGTTTCACAGGGGAGGTATGACTGGAAACAGATGATTGAGAATATTGAAGAGAATTTGCAAGCAGTGGATACAACTAACATGCTTAGTGTAGCTCCAAATCCATCACCTTCTGCAGACCCAATTTTCCTGCGAGCAAAAGTTTTTTCGTATGATCCTGCACCACTTCTTTCATTTTGTAAGAAGCATGGTGTTAGGCCTCAGTCTGTTTTTTCTGCTGCTGAACTGTATTCTATTATTCAATCACTGCCACACCCTGATGAGTTTGGCGCTGTGAATCTGATTTCATGCAATGCTCGTTCTCATTTTGGCCTTCCCGAAGATGCATCACTTTTTGCTAGTTCTGGAGTGTATACAAGAGTGGAAATTAATTCCAAGACCAAGATACTGGATACAGTGATAGATATACATAACCAACTCCATCAGCTCATTCCAAAACATGTTAAAGGTGTTTTTAGGGCAAATTCGCTTGGAACAAATAACATTGTTATTCCTACTGCTAGCATATCTAACATCGGAAGATTTAACACCCCCCACAAAGACATATGGATCCAAGGAGGAATGAGTGTTTACCCAGAATTCATGAGACCATTAAGAAATTTCACCTTCCATGGTGTTACCACTGGTGGCCAGTTGAACATCGTATGTACTTACCTTGTCCCAGGATGTGATGAAGATTTTATAACCATTTTCACGAATCACTTCAATGAATTCTTGACAAATATTGAGGGTCTTTCTTCCAAGACCTTCTTTTAGTAAAGGGTAATTTTTTGGGGAAATGTTGGGTCAGAGATCCATCTGAAAACCTTCTCTATGACCGAAGATGAGCTTGATAAAGTGATTTCTTCGTGCATATATTGTGGCAATGGGATATCCAAGCACTCTTTAAATTTATTATCCACCACAATACATGGATTTGCTGAGAATGCTCCTGATGTATTGGTTCAAACACTTCTAAATCGGTTATGTGATTATGATTCCCCTATTGTACCCACTCGAATACTGTTGAGTATATCTTTGGATATGGATCTGCTCCCTCCTGAAAAATTTGATCCTATTGTTCATTTAGTCATTAATAATGCTAAATCTACAAATCCATCTTCAATGCTAGCGGCAATTCACAACTCTGTTTTCATATTGCCAGTAGGATCGCTTCCAGAATCCAAAGCTACCGAAGTGGCAACCACTTTGGTTGAGTTTCTTCATCAAACAGTGGTACAATCTGAAATTTTTTTAATAATGGCTACAGCAATGTCTCAATTCATGAAAAAATGGGCTACATGTTTAACAAATCCATCATACTTCACAATGAGCCTTGTTTCTCTTCTTTCCAATGCTTCACTTTCATATTCTTCGATATCATTGATTTCTCAGTCAGCTATTTATATTATTTGTGCGATAATTGGTGATTTTTCTTGTTTGAAAGAAATGATTGATGATTTATTTAATAGACACGAGACTATACTAGATCAGTGCACTGCAGTTTCTAAACTGTCTTTTATTGACTATTTAAAGCAATCTATACCAACACATGTTCAATATCAACTGATTTCTTGTTTTTTGTTCACTGTTCCTTCCGAGTATCATTCATCAATTTCTTGTCATGTTTCGTTATTGTATCCATGTTTAGAGTCGCGACCGAGCGATGATATAGGGAAAACATGTTTCTTTTCAATGCTATCTGCAATACTAAAAATAATGTCTCGGGTTAATGATCAGCTATTTATCATTCAATGCGTATCAGCAGTTTTATCAGTTCCTGATACAAATGACTATTTTGTAAGGAAATCTTTAAGGCACTGCGTTGCATCCCTTCTACAAAGTCTTAAGAGAATGCCATATGAATCAGATATTGTTATTCAACTGTTTAATACCATATCTCAGTATCCAATTAAGTATTCTCTCAAACAAGACTCCCTCCCATTATTGATCCCATTGGTACCATTCTCTTTGATTGACAAAGCATTTTTTGGATCTGTTTTATCAGCTTTTGATTCTCATCAATCCTATTCTCATAAATGCTTAACTGAGATATACCGAACATTTGATATTCCACAAGAGTATTCGAATCTTCTTTTTTATAGACTTGAGCAAATGAGCTCATCTATGAGACACTCTATTCTTTCATCTTTGCTTAAAACATCTAATACAGTTGTAAAAAGCTTAAAGAATCATGTTGAAAATACTAATGTCATTGATTCGTCTAGGAGACTTTCAATGTTAATCTTATTATCATCAGCTGAACTATCCACTCCAAGTAAAACCACTATTGACCATTCTACAATTGAATCAGCTTTTAATAATCTTGATTTTGAAATCAGACATGCAGCCCTAAAACTTCTAATATCTAGTTCAAGAGCTAATGCGGCTTTGTTGCATCCTGAAATTGATCTTCTTTCAAAAGCTACAAAAAGATTGTTCGTTTATTGTGACCCTAAAAATGAAAAAATGCTTGAAAACTATTTCCAAATGATATCTGCAAAAATTAACTTTGGCGATAAGTATTGCATTGAGAAGTATATAGAGCCTCTTTTTTCTAGCATTATCACTTTTTTAAAACCTCATCAATCAGGTCTAAAGAAAATCTATGCTATGAATTTTCTGAAAATCTTATGGAGAAAGCAGCCATTAATGTTCCTTAATAATGAGGTAATTGAAAACTTAGTATATGGATTATTTGAGTCTAGTTTTTCATTAAGAGAAATCATTTTTCGTACACTGCTTTCAATATTGCAATTCAAAGGAGAGAATGAATCCGCCGCTTCCGCAAGGTCGATGTTATCTCTGGATAACAAATTTGTAAATGATTTTGTAGAAAAATATGCAGATAGCCCTCGATTTAGGGAATCTGATGGTACAGCTCGACTAATTGCTCTTGTATATTTAATGTTACCGCCTAAAAAAATTGAAGAAGTAATCTCAAAAATGTGGATGATGTATATTAATAATCCAGTTCCATATCATTATCCATTATCTGTTATTCTTCATATTATCGAAACATCAAGTATTCTCCCCCTTGATTTCGAGTTTATTACCAAAAAATTAATACCAAAATTAATAGAACTCATTATTGAATCGCTAGACTTTCTTGGTATTGAAGCCAATGTCGAAAGTGTACCAATAAGATCAATTAAAGGAGGCTCTTTACCACAAAGTCAGTTGAATGAATCAATCAATCACTACTGGCTGGCTGTGAGACAAGCATTCAACATTATATCCTGTGTTTCGAATAAGTTTTTTTATGACTTTTCATCATCTATGATATGGGATATTGGCCATTCTGTTTTCCGTTTTTTAATAGATTCAAGACACTTTAGTACTGTTTATCATGCTCATTTGACATTTCAAAGTCTCTCTACTCGTTGTTTCACCCGTGAGGACTGTTCTTCTTTTCCTGAAAAATGGACAGAAATATTATTATCTTTGTCAAATACTTTTAGTATTGCAGATCACAGAATTACAGGTGGGTTTATACAAACGGCTCTTGCATTATTGCATTCAGAGCCGAGTCATTTATTCGGATCACAAAGATCGATATACCATCAGATGATGACACATTGTCTTTCTAATTTGGATCATCCAACATCAACAAATGATTTAGTTACTGCCTTACTCCTCACTAAAGCAATTGCAACAGATTCCCCAACCCAAAATAATTTTGAACCTTATGAACCAAGATTACTAATGTCAGTCATGATTATATATGTATCATCGCTTACCTATTCCATAAGAGATGTGGTAAACCAAACCATTTGTGCTCTTGTATTAAGACACTTTCAAAGGAAAAAAGATGAAACCAGGGATTTTGAAACCATTCAGCACACTGATTTTTTTGCTGTTATTGATGGTTCCCAAGAATTTTTCCTCGAGAATATATCAATAGATCAACCAGATTCATCTTTTTTTATCTTGCAAGTTATACAATTATTGAAACCTTTCCCAATGGATTCATTTGTTTTTCGGATAGTAGATTTGAGATCTTCGCCATATTCTAGGGTCAGGAGAGCGTCTGCCCGAGCTTTAATTGTTGTTTTGTCACAAGATGATGCTAGTAGTTTTATTAAAACTGCTCTAGACGATATTGAAACATCAGATTCAAATACATGTGATGGAATTCTCCAAGAGATTATTGAGATTGTTCAGAAATATCCTCAATTAATTGAAACCCACCAAGAAAGTGTAAAAGCAATTTTAAATAGTGCCAATGAAAGAAAAGAACGGGATTATATCAAATTATATGTATATATTGTTATATCACACCTATTTCATTGTATCGAGCTAATGTCTCATGTTCTAAGATATTTTTATATAAACTGGAAAAACTTAATTCATAAACCATATGGAAACAATATTATTTATTACTCATTTTATGTTTTAAGTGATCTCGAACTTTCCAAACTTATTAATTCTAAAGATTTGCCTCTTCAAATCCATTTGATTCGCTTTTTCATTAAGAACAAATCTGTTTTATCTTTGAAAATCAAGCGATCCCTTATATCGTTGTTTTTAAACTCTCCAACTTCATACGTTTTCGATTCAATTGGAAAGCTCCTCCATTTGCACCTTGATTTTACTGATGCAGCTGAATTTCAAAGGAAGAAATATCGTGATCTTCTCCTTTCAACAGTAGAAGAGTCCGCTTTAGTCACACTGTTATCCTTGGCCCCGAAATTTGAAAGAGACCCCCTCTCATTATTAAAGCACTTTGAGTCATATTCGTCATTTATTGATAGATCAGATTCATCACTATTAGAAACAATATCCTCTGTGATGAATCACTTTCATCAATCTATCTTTGCTTATTTCGATCCAGCATTCCCTCATCACTGGTTCCTTGCTTTGAGAATCATTTCTGACGAAAATCCAAGCGTAAGATATCCATGCGCTCAAGCCTTATCGATACATCTCTCTAATAACAAGGATCCGCTTACCGAATATGATCTGGCTCTTAAGCTTTACCAAATATTTTCTCCTCACAAAGATATAATTCAGAGAATTCATGAAATTATCCAATCATCAATTAACAAAGACAAAATTACCTCAAACAAGGAACCCCCTTCTTTCCTCCTCCCAACAGTGTTTCATATAGAATGTTTACAAAAAATAAAGTAGAATTTTTGACATTTTATGATAAGGAAATTCCCAAATCGAACCCCGTATAAACAGCAACCAGCCAAAGGTAGTACCTCTTCTAGTAATGATTCACTTAATCAGATACCACCGGATTCACCAAAGGATGAAAAAACAGTTGACAATGGTTTAATGGTAATAAGCAAAGATAAAGTTGTCGGTAATGAACAAAAAAAAGCAAACAAAGCTGGAATTAGAAATAATAAAAACAAAAAAAAAGGAACCAGTGTTTCGAAATTGGCTCCACAGGATCAAAAAACAAATGATAATGTTCAACCACCTTCACCAATTCAAGAGGAAACTGATCAAAGTATCTTTCAGGACAATTCCAATGATCAAACAAATGTTTTACTAATGCTACCTCAAAACAGCATTGACCAACAAGATAATAAGAAAATTGATCAACCTCCTTCACCAACTGAAGAAAAAACAGATCAAAATGAATTTTCAGAAAGAAATAATAACCAATCAGCTAATATTCCCCCAGAAAAAACAAACCATCAACATGCACTAGAGAGTCTCAACATTCCGTTTCCCGGTTCTGATCAATTCTTTTCATCGAATGAAGAAAACACCGATCAAAATGAATTCCAAGAAAGAAATAATAATCAATCAGCTAATTTTCCCTCAGAGAAAGCAAATCATCAACATGCACTAGAGAGTCTCAACATTCCGTTTCCCGGTTCTGATCAATTCTTTTCATCGAATGAAGAAAACACCGATCAAAATGAATTCTCAGAAAGAAATAATAATCAATCAGCTAATTTTCCCTCAGAAAAAACAAACCATCAACATGCACTAGAGAGTTTCAACATTCCGTTTTCCAGCTTTAATCAATTCTTTTCACCAACTGAAGAAAAAACCGATCAAAATGAATTCCCAGAAAGAAATAATAATCAATCAGCTAATTTTCCAATAGAAAAAACAAACCATCAACATGCACTAGAGAGTTTCAGCATTCCGTTTTCCAGCTTTAATCAATTCTTTTCACCAACTGAAGAAAAAACCGATCAAAATGAATTCCCAGAAAGAAATAATAATCAATCAGCTGATTTTCCCTCAGAGAAAGCAAATCATCAACAAACACCAGAGAGTTTCAGCATTCCGCTTTTTGGTTCTGATCAATTCTTTTCACCAACTGAAGAAAAAACTGATCAAAATGAATTCCCAGAAAGAAATAATAATCAGTTCGGGTATTTTCCCTCAGAGAAAGCAAATCAACAACAAACACCAGAGAGTTTCAACATTCCGTTTTCCAGTTTTAATCAATCCCCTTCACCAACTGAAGAAAAAACTGATCAAACTCTAAATGAAACTGAACAGCAAGTAAAGAAATCCGAAAATTCTAAAACCAAATCGAAAACTAACCATACAAATAGGCCACATCATGTGCCAGCTCCATCAAAAAAGCCAAAGACTAAGGCCAATAATCAAGAAGCCATGATTAGTCAAAAAAGTTCTTCAACACATGATGAAATGATCCACAATACCCCACAAACTAGTAATGATTCTATAAATAATCAAACTCCCAATGGTATACAATCACGTTCTCAATTCGTATCAAGAAATTATAAAACTCAGAATTCGAATCAAGAGCTTAAGCAGTATTCCTATCAAAGTTTTAGTGGAAATGATAACAAAGATGATGAATCAAAAATCATTATAGATATTGTTAACATTTTTAATCGGCTTAAAACCAATCTTCCTTTATCACCATCATCTTCTCTTCAGAGTTTATAGTATCTGGTGGTTTCATTAAAGTGAAATCATTGATAGTGATGCTCGATGATGGTACTTCATCGGTGCGCTCTTTTGCAAATTTCAAAGCAGAAGCAACATCTTCCTTTTTCGCCAGAGGAATGAGTATTTGAGGTTTAAAAAACTTGGATCTATCATTTGTCTGTTGAGGGCCACTTATGTTTTGTTTCCTCCCAAATTGATTATATAGTATTGAATAAAAACACTCCTCATTAATCACTACTTGTTTTTCATTACATATTCTTATAGTTTCCTCTGGATTTGGAAAGATGCTTTTTTGCTTATTACTATCTCTCAATTGATGATTTGCATGTTTCATTCTTTTCTTGTGTGGAGTAAATTGATTTGCACTTGACATCATTGTTTTAGTCAGAAAAGAACGTTTTCGAGATATTCCTAATGACACCAAAGAAGCCAGCTCACATGAATGACTATTAATACATTCAATTAAGAATGTTTTGTTATTATCTGTGATCAAACTTAGGATGAAATTAGCAACTTCAATATAAGAAGACTCGCTTAAAAAAGCGGAAATCATATCTTTGATAAGTTCATGTAGTACTTCAACATTGTTGCTGAGATATGAATGATGAAATGCTGTTTTTAAATCCAATACTTGGTGAGAATAAGTAAATATTGATGGTAAGACTGTTGAACACTCAACCCATGAATTACTTTGATATGACCATATTATTCTGCTTTCGTTAACGAATATAATAGGAATAGGTTTTATACTCTGTATATCCCAAGACACTTCGCATTTACTGATTTGATTAATATCAAAATGAAAAACTTCTTTGAATATTAAACACATTGCATTATAATACAATTTGTTCCAAATACAGACTTCATTATTTGCATGTATAGTAATGATATGTGATTGATGCTGTGGTACCATTTTAATAATTGGAGAGTTAAACTTGTAATATGGACTTATTGGAATTCCGTTATATTTTTCAATCATTGTAATAATTGGTTCATTATATGTTATGACCAAAACATCATATAATTGGCAAAGATGTGTTATCATAAATCCATAAGGACTCCTATAACTCCATAACTCCACCAAACCATCAAAACATACTATTGATGAAAGCTTTCCAGAATTTTGGATTTTATATGAAACTTCTTTATCAATATTATCAAAATAGACCATTTCATCCTTTATCGATGGTTGTAGGGTATTATTTGGAAAAAATGGATACACTAGTATACCCAAGTCATCTCCATTGATAAAATCAGTACTTTCAAACTCCGTGATATCAAAAAAAATATGAACTATATCTTTACAATGTTGACTCTTTTGCGGCGAATTCTTTCCATTTTTCCAGGTTCTCCATGAGCCCATCGACTAAAATCTGAAGAGAGGGAAAAACTCTCGCAGCTAGTTTGAACAGAGGGATACAGACAAAGTTGTAGAATCCTATCTGTGATTTTGGCTTATTAGTAGTAATTCTATCATTAAGTGGGGACGTGAATTCCATTCCATAGTGTTTTTCAAGGTCTCCTTGGCGGAAAAACTCTTCACAAAGTATATCACACCATTTAGCTGCTATGTCAAAAGGCCGAGTAACATTGGATATATCTGCACATTTCAACAACAAACCCATCAAAGTCCTCCTTTGCTCTGGGTTATTCATATCAAATTCTCTAGTTTGAATGACTGATTCGATGGATTTAATGAAATCTGAGTGTTTTGACATATCTGTGAGCAATATAAGTTCTATTATCATTTGCCAAATAGCTTTGGAATCTGTTGGGGAGAGATCAGCAAATATATTGTTCTCCTCTTTAGTAATGACAGAAATAGCGACAGAACAATGATGAATTTCCATTACACTCTGATTCTTATATAAAATACCTAATGGAGTTTCGGCTTTAACATTATATGAGTTTGAAAAACCATAATGGTTAGCATCATGACACAAAACAGCTATAAGAAGTCCAAATAGCTCAAATTTTGTTAAATAATTTATAAGATTTGAAGCCTTAAGAGCAAAAACTATATATTGGGTGATATCTACAGCATGCTTCCAGTTATGATATGGTACTTTGTTGTATGTTTGACTTATATCATTTAGAAAATTATAAAACTTCTCATTCGATATTTTGAAGTGAGAAAGAAGAGAAAACGAATCAAATATATACCAAATAACTTTGAATAAACCAATTTCTTCAAACTGAGGTGAAAAGAAGGATAGAGAATTTACGATCTCCTTCTCTTGATTTGTTAGCATAAGTTTAAATGGTATTGACATTTGATTCTTCTCTTCTTCTGCTATCCATTTCTTGAGATAATAAGCCTTTTGTCCAAATCTAGCAATTTCCTCAAGTTCGCTTTTTTCGAGAGAAACTCCAGCAAATGATGCGTAACACTTAAGCAGCTTGATATCTTCAGTTGTTGCTTTGAAGGTGCATACAATCTCCATAACCCCTATAAGTATTGAATCGTGATCGAAAAGGGGGAAACAACATATATTCTTGATGCTATTACCTTCATTCTTGTTAGTATTCTCATAAATTTCCAAAGGTCTCTCATGATCAAGGGTGTTTAGTGCATCAAAAACTCTACATGAACTCCCAGTTGCTGATGAAAATGAGGCTTCACTATAATGAACTTGGTTAACTACATTATATTTCATTGCTTGAATCACTTCAGAGGAAGAAAATACTCGATCTACTGGATTTTCAAGTAATGAATTTGCAAACAATAAGCCGTGTTCATACTTTTGTCCATGTGAAAGATAAAGAGAAAGCAAATTTGTGTCACGATCTCGGATATATATTCTAATTGAGCTTGCACTATATAGTTTTTTAATTGATGATAACATATCATTCATGAGCTGGTTAGCATTGCTGGATTTAGACATTGCAGAGGACATTTCAATTATCCCCCGAATATGACGTGAAAGATTAAGGGACGATTGATAAAGTTTTGCATTATCTAGAGATATTCCACAAAAAACATTAAACGCTTGCAACATTTTGATATCATCTTCATCAAATGAATGAGATCCTAATTTGTTAATCATTTCAACAACACCAGAAACTTCTCCTCTGTTATTGAATATTGGAGCTGCTAACAAAGAACGTGTTTTAAATCCAGTTTTTTTGTCAACAGATGAATCAAACCTTTGGTCTTTATATGCATCAGGAACAAGAACCGGTTTCTGGGTTTCAACTGTATAACCTACAATACCATTTGAAATTGGAATCCTTAACTGTTTATCAAGTCCTCCTTGAAAATATGTTACTAACTCATTGGATGATCGATCAATTAAAAAGAGAGAGCATCTTTCAGCACTTAACAAAAATGATGCTTGTTCTAAAATGGTTGGTATGAGCATATCAATGTCCAAAACTCGACCCATAGTTTCTGCTACACCCAAAAGACCTTTAAGTTGTTGGGAAAACTGACAAGTAACAGAAGAATCTCCCGAAAAAATGGAATGTGAAACTAAAGGAAGAATTCGATGCAAATTCACAACATCAATTCCTGAAAAAAAATCCGAATTTTCTTTTCCATGGATTGAAATTGACATAATGACATTATGGATAATATAATTGCAGGAAAGTACATTCAGTTCAGGATCTCCATCTGTAGTAGGAGAGTAATTATTATAGCCACCAATTTTTTGAACATTAATTGAGTGAGCATTCATTATTGCATGTGCAACAACACCATAATGTTGAGGAGGGATTGGAACAAAACTAAATGATTGCAAATTAAAACGCATCAAAAGATTCTTGGAAGAATCGTATTGCCATAAGAAAACATCCTTACATGAAAAATACCTCTTGAGGTTAGAAAAAAGAAGGGGGAAAGACTCTTTGCATGGGATATTATTAATAAATGGTGGATATTGGTTAAGAGGCCGTAAAAATGGAGAGTACCTTGCCAGTTTTGATTGGAAAAACTGTACTGCAATTTCATCTTCTTCCGTGAATACTACATGAGGATTCTTTTTCCAAAGTTGTGCAATGGATATGCATTCATTTTTAATATCAAGCAGTGGGAAATACAAAGTTGGTTGGTTTTTCATATCTACATCTTCTAAATACTCAGACCACGTCATTGGATTTAGGCAATTAATTATTCTCTTATTAATAAAAGAACATGATAATACACTTCTATTCAGTGGGCATGTTTTCAGTGTTGATGGAGAATACAGATCTTTCTTGCTCTGACTTGGATACCAAATCAAACAATTGCTTGCATTAGTTAATCCCATTAAAGATTTTTCAATCGATAGATATAGCGGTAGATAAGCCAGATTCTCAACCATTTTATCAAACATGTTGTGGAAGTGTTCTTCACTGCTGACAGGAATACTATTAATCACACTCCCTGGTCTTGAGGAGCATGTTCTAGAAGAATTCTGGACATAAAAACTCGTTGATGACCGAGAAGAAAGCTGATCACTCATTTCAGAAATAGGCCTTGGTGTGTTTTGACTCGAAAAAAAAGCATCATATGTATGATTATCGACTATGTGCATGCTATCACTATTCATCTTCCTTGGATCTATCCCGAAATGACCGCTCTTTCTCATTATGAGTTCGTTTATTATTAAATAATCGTTTTATATTGAATATTTTTGTGACAAATAATTGTTAACGATCTAACATTTAGTAACAATTATTGGCGATTTGCATGTAGGTACTGTTGATGAAGACCTTCTTTGTTTGGGCAATGATCCGAGTGAAGGACTATCAGACACTAGTTTTGATGGCTTGGAATTTGGGATTGTTATGGTTTTAGGTTTGGTTCGTTTCATTCCAGAATTAGGTCTTTGAGGTTCAACAATGTATGTAGAAAATGTTGGAAGTGATGGTGATCGCCCAGTTCCTGCTTCGGGGTCTTTGGGAACATCGGTTTTAGGAATCTTCTTCTTACTCTTTTTCACAGGCAATGATATTGTGGGAGATGAGCAATCTGTTGGCACAAAAGAAGCCGAAGAGCGGAGCAAGTATCTCAGGGCTGGGAATCTAATCGCTTCTGTAGATTTATCGGTATTGACAACCAAAACTCCGGATTTATTAGGATCAATACCACAATAGAATGATGCACTAAAAACTGTAATCACTTGCTGGTTCAGTTGATATGACACTCCATCATCAACGCATTCATGACCCCTGACAAGCACTTTAAGGTTTTGGGTCATCAAAAACATATGAAGTGCTTGAATTCCATACAAATAACCTGTTCCTCTGGTTGAAGTTCGAAATTGTTGTATAAATGAACATGGATCAGACCAAAGAAGAGAATTCAAGGGCTCACTATTAAAATCATGAATTGGGCGGGATAAATTATTTATTTGGCTGATACTTTTAAATGTTGGCCCAATCCCTCCATGAACGCAAAGCATTTCATCAAATATCAATGCTGCTAAGGGAACGTATGAAAATGCATCAATAATATCTTTTTCAACCAATGAACTCCCGTACATTTTACTTATTTCTCCCGAAAATCCACAAAACTTGATCATCTCGCTGAATTCATGGTTTCCCCTGATGATAAAAACATTCCTCGGATATAATATCTTTAAAACAAAGATTAAAATCAGTGTTTCTGCAGAAAATTCTCCTCTATCGACAATATCTCCCAAAAAAAGATAATTTCTCAAAGGAGGGAACCCAAAATGTGCAAAAATCCTAAATAAATCCAATATATGCCCATGTAAATCTCCAATTATAATACATTCTGAATCTATTTTCAACAAAATGGGATCTTGTTTAAAGCAAGCCATTGCTCTTTTGCAAATCAAACGGAAAATAGGTAACGGAATTAATGGAAAAACCAGTTTTTTTCTTTTAGACTCATAATGAGTCACATCTGTCCGAATAATGTCCTGATAAATCATAAAAATATTGTCGAAAACATGAGATTCGTCAGGATCCATTCAGAGAATTAAAGATTTTATCTCAACCGTTGATCCTATTCAATTCTTGAGCACATCTACGATAAAATAAACTCGGCCGTTTACTGATTAGTTTATTTAATCGGCCATGTAAAATATTCTGTTTGATGTCAATAGGGTCTGTGATTAATAACGATTTTCTCAATGGTTCGAAGGAAATTTTCGATATTGTAGATGAAAATCATGACGGATATATAGAAAGTAATTGTATTGAAAGAATACTGAGAAAGCTTGGTTTTAACCCTTCTATTGAAGATATGTGCGATATTATAGAGGAAACAGAAGGTAAATCTATCTCCTTTTTCTCATTAATATATATTATATATAGGTTTTCGAGAAATGTTGACACTTTTGGTGAACTTGTTGATTCTCTCGAGGCATTTGATAAAAAGAAAACAGGAATGCTTTCAGTAACTTTCTTATCTAATTTATTGCAAAGTGTGAGAACCCCGTATACAAATGAACAAATCAGAAGCGTTTTTCGAAGCCTTGATGATGAAAATGGGTTCGTTCGAATCAAAGATTTTCTTAAAGCGCTATTAGAACTGGAATAGAGCCGAATATGTATTAAAATGCAATTTTTTTCTCTTTTACATACGTTTAAAATTAAATGGAAGACACCAATCAAACCCCATCTCCTTCAGATATTAAGTTTTTCGATTCATTACTCACTATATCATGCTTCCCTTATACCTCATCAGCGAATTCAAATTATGATTACATAAATTCAATTTGGAATCCAAATTGTTATCAACAAGAAGATAAAAGTTTGTTTAAAACAAAAGTAATAGATCTTAGACTGAGAAAAATGCAAGAAATAAACGCAAAAAAAGCAGAAAATCTGCGTGATGTAGTGAATAATCGAATTGGTAAATTAAGAGAAGAGAGTAAAACTTCAAAGGGATGCCCAGAAGAAGTGTTTGATGAAGAACCAGCTCACAGGAATCAAATTCCTTCATATCTACTAAATCAAGAAAAGTTCCAGTTTTCGGAAAATCAGCGGAATTCAGGGATCAGAGAACCTTTAAACCTTAAAAAGATTCAGAAGCAATATTCAACAAGGTTGCAAAAGTCCCAAACAAAGGGAATAAAAAGAGCAAAAGAAAGAATTAAAGCAATAGAAGGAGGATTATGATTACTTAAAAATTGAAATTGGAATTGTAGAAAATGCTTGTGTATCTATTTTTTCATTTGGTATTTTGGCAGATAGGTTCAAAGTTGGAATAGAATCAATATACTCTTCAGCAAACTTTTTTGGGTAGGTGGATATCAAATCATAATCGAGAACGTCAATAATTTTCATTTCTATGCAGTTTTTTTGATTTATCATTTGTATTCTGGTTTTAAACCAATTATTATCAATGCATTTTGATTCAGCAATTTGATAACATGTTTTTGCTTCATCCCATTGATCTTGTTCCTCATGAATCAAACCAATATTCATCCACGATATTGGAATATCAAGTTTAAGTAGCAATGATCGTTGGTATGCATTCATTGCATCAACAAGTTGTTTGTTTAAATAGTATATATAACCAAGAGAAACCCAATAATAAGGATTTGTGCTATAAGACAAGGATAAAAAAGAATACTTATTAAAAGCAGTCAACAAATCATTATTTGCCACGGCAATTCTCGCACTTAACATGAAAATAATTCTGTCATTTGGTTTTGATAACAGATACCTATCTACTTCATTATGAAGTTCTACGTCATTTGGCTTATTTTGAAATCTTAGCTGCTGTTGTAAATAATATAACTCTATCAAGCTTGGGTATTGTTTTATGATACTATCCACTATTTCAAGAGCTTTTGAATATAATTCCTTCATCTGATAAGTGAAAGCTATTTGTATCATTATATCTTCAGTCGTTACTCCTGGAGGAGGTGAATCTCTGATACGATATAGAATACTTAGGCATTGATCATAATCTTTTCCTGCACGAAGAGCTAAAGAGAACCTAAAATAGATATCTTTGTACATATCTGGTATAGAAACCAATAAACGAGTGTTAGATAAGGCATTATTAAAACACCTGCATGCCTCAGGCAATAATGAAAAGAATTGGTAACACATCCCTAAAGAATACCAGAAAAAATCATCTGATGTATTCATTTTTTCTGGAAGAACTTTTCCAAGATAAACAAAAGCGTTTGGAAAATCGCCAAGGATTAAAGAACAATAGCCTTGGATTTCATAACTTGTAGACTCTTGAGAAATATCCAAAATCTGTTGGATAATTGGTTTAAGTTCCGGATAAATATTAAAAACGGAAGAATTATCGGGTTCGTAGGAAATGGCCCTTTTGGCAACCAATAGACTGAGCTTATCAAACCCAAGATCTTTGGATACACTAGCAACTTTGCAAAATAAATTCTCTTCTTCTTTCAATAACCTGGTAAGCAAATCATGTGTCTGAGGATTAATAGGAAGGTCCATGTTGAAGAGATTTGACAACACGCCAGATTGTCACGTTTTCTTCTTTACAAACGATTAAATAATCTGGATTGTAAACATCCACCATAAAGTCCTTACTCTCCCTTGTATTTGATCCAAGAATGTAGTTCACTCCATTTTTAACAAAGTCTTCATATGTAGCCAAATTCTTCCACATTTTGTTTACCAGATTATATCTATCATTTAGCGGAAGTCCATGTGTCCATACCCATCCAGGAAAAGTTAAAAAGCCTGTTCTGCCTGCAATTGCTGTTGCTGAGCATCCTGGATAAAAATTAGTGAGAAAAACAGAATTCAATGGGGTGTTTTCGATGATCCAATGACCAGTTTCCCAGTCTTCGTTCTCAAATACTGGGAATGGAATAAGTAATGATTTAATTATGCATAATAACCCTGATAAAATCATTGAAAAAAAGACAATTTGAATCGCAATTGAATAAAAGAGACCAGGTTTATAATAATACTTAATTAAAAATTCAGCAACACATATGCAAGCCATCGGATACCAACCAGCATAAAAAACTTTGGTATTATCCATTGCACCAGGTTGATACCTAATGAAATTGGAAATAATAAATAAAACAAAGGATGGTAGATAAAACATTACTTGTTTTGAAGATAAAACAAACCATGAATAAAATACAGAGATAAAAACAAATGATGATAATGATTCCCACCACATTATGAATGGTGCGAAAAAACCTTTGAAATAATCATTCCAAATAGGATCAATTGACATGAATGAATCCCCTTTCGCTCTACCTACAAACATAATAGCTTGTGGAACACCAATGATAATAATTGGAACTGCAAATATTATCCAATTATATGTAAAAGATAGCCATTTGTTTTTTAAAAACCATGGAAAATCACAAATCGCACAGAAAAAACAAAACAAACATATACCAATGAAACTATGACCAGAGCACATAGGAATAAGCGATACTAAAAAGCCAGAAAAAAACAATAGCAATCTATTTTGGTAGGAATTTTGGCGTATTTCAATAATACATGTCATTACACAAATTATAATTGGCATTGAAAACATTGCGCTTCTTTGTGGAAACAAAAAATGTATTACAGAATGAATCCAAAATGTTTCCCTGTCACCAAAGTTATGTGCAAAATTAAGATTATACATATCCATATTATCTTTGTTAAAAATCAATTTCCATCCATTCCCACCTGCTAATATAAAGAGAAAGACTGATAATTCTGGTACTATTTTATGAGCTGAAAATGATTGGGCTAAAGTATATAACCCAATAATCAAAGACACCAATAACAAAAAAGATGGAATGAGTAAGCTCATTCTTACAGAAGCTCCACATGCTACAAGAGCAGCAGAATGATAGTCTGGGATGATTGGATATATCAATGTTTCATTTGCGAAAAACGTAGTAACAAAAGGCCATAAGCTGGTTCTATGAGAATTCACACCAAAAGCGATTGAGGTAATTATATTCATATGAAAAGGAAGATCACTATAAGCTGTTCCCTCAGAATTCATTCCACTTTGCAAAAATGTGGCATGACACCCGAATAGAAAAAATGGGATCGCAAATTTCATAAAAAAATAAAAAGAATCTGGATATTTGGGAAATTTCTTACCTTTAGATTTTATATATCGGAAAATAAAGCATAGAAGACAAAATAAAGCATTATGTACTAGTCCAGAAGTCTTTCCTAAGGGGATTATTAATTCTAGAAAGAAAAATGTCCACGCTGATAAAATAAAACCTAGAGGAATGGATATTGATAGGATGAATAATGGATGAAACGTATCACAAAACAAATATGTTACAATTTCGAAAAAAGCTAATATTGGAAAAAAAACACAAAAAACCCAATACACTTTAATGGAGCAGAATAGTGGTAATAGCAGACATAATGATATGAAGAATGCTGGACATGCTTAAGAATCCTTCATTTTGGCTGGTATTATCGAATACACACTCGGTTGGGCTAGCTGGAAGTGAGTTGAGTGTCTGACATGGCGTTGCTTCCAGTGGGGCAAGATCAAATGGGGTATTACACATGAATGTATCAAGATGATACAATGTGTGAGTAGCTGTGATACCTGAGAATATTTGTTCAGTAACAAATTGTCCAGCATTTGAAGTAGTATATATAGTATTTGAGTGAGAAATCATACAGCCCTTTATGTCAACAGAGTTCATATAACAATAAAAGAGTATTTGAGTATGTTCTTGGAAAATTGAATAAGAAAATCTGATTCCCTTGGCAATATAACTATACATTAAAAACATATGCGTTCCTCCAAGGTTTTTGATATAGTTTGAATATGTGATTTCGAAGGAACTAACACTATTTGATGGACTGTAAACCAGATGATTATAACCAGCACTACAGGTGTTATTGAAGACAGTGAAGTAGGCCCCATAAAAAGTAGCATATGGTTGAAAATAAAAAGGTTGCTGTGATGCCTTATTCGATGACATATTAATGGATCTCCAATTATGAGCCCCATGATAAGTATAAATTACGGTATTCCCCCTATCTACGGATCCACAATGAGCAATTGTACTAAAATTAAAATCTAAAATAGAATTTGCTGTAGAAGTTTTCATTTGAATAAAGAAACCATGATAGCTACTTCCAGAATCACTCACAAAGCATCCTGAAGAACATATTTTGGCAAAAACAACTTTTAGGGAATCAACTGCTAGATAAAACATTCCAGAACTGGTTTTTGCACTACAATTATAAAAATTACATTCAATAAAATAAATCTCTGATGAAATGGAACTTGATATATGCATTGCCCCGCCTATTGTCATACTTATGATATGAAGGAAATTTGTTTGATAAATCGAAATATTGTTGTTACATGATGTGATTGATATACCTCCCGCTGTTGTAGATGAATAGCCATAACTTAATGAATTCCTGCTTAAAAACACTTCAGGGACACTTGAGCAATAAAGGATTCCTCCTTGATTAGCTTTGGAACCAATTACTTCAGAATCTTCAACTGTTATTGATTTTGCAGAAAAAGCATAAATTGAACCACCAGCACTAGCCGAGTTTGCATTTGTTATAGAAGTATTACTGATTAGGAAATCATTTTGCTGTGTAAGATAGAATGCTCCACCACTACTTGATGATGATGTATTGGATATAATATTACCAATTATGCTCAATTGTGATCCTGTTCCTAATGATGAATACAAACTCCCACCATTTGATGAGAAAGAGCTTTTAATAACTGAGTTCTTAATAACTGCATCTGAAGAAATGGTGCTGAATAAATATATTGAACCTCCTCCTGATGTTGATGTACTGTATTCGGTTTCAACTTCTTCAATAAGAATATGTGTCGTATTGGAGATTGTCATTGAGCCACCATTCTGTGATGATTTTCCTCCTCTAAATTTTGATTTTCTAACTTCAACAGAATCGGCTTTGTCTAAATAGGCACCCCCTCCATGTAAGGTTGACTCGGTTTGTTCAAAAACAGAGTTAATGATACCCATACTCGATGCATTAAACATGAAAACCGAGCCACCAAATTGAGACGAAGAACATTCTTTAAAACTGGAACCATTTATATCCATTTTTGTGGCATTATCCAAATACAATGCTCCACCACTTCCGCCAATAGCCCTGCTCCTCGAAAAATTAGAATCTTCAATAAATATACTGCTTGAATTTTGAATCATCAATGTTCCTCCACTCCCTCCTAAAGCAACGCTATTTGAAAAACTCGAGTCTTCAATACTAATATTTCTTGAGTTTTCAATCATTAATGTACCTCCATTTTTTGAAGAGTTTGTGATCTCAAAAGACGAGTTTTTCACAACCACCATCTCAGCATCAAAGAAATAGCCTGTTCCTCCAGAAGAAGTTGATTTAATTTTGCTATAAATGCTATTCTCAATAGTTATAGTTGGTTGATACCAACCAGAGTTCACGAAATGAATTGCACCTCCAGTTGAGGAATTAGATCTATCACTAATTGTTAAATTCGAAAGTACAAAATTCATCTGAGCAATGAAATCCATTGAATAAAACCTTTCATTTGTTGGTGGAACTATACTCACATTAATCTGCCTAGCATCATGTTTGATATCAAAATGCTCATCTCTTCTGAGTTCAAGGCCATAAAAGATCTTTCTAAGAATAAAAAGGGTAGTCAACACTCTCACCATTGGGATGTTAACAATTTGACACCTCTTTCATTTTTATTAGAATTAATCACCAATTTGTTAGAACTCCATAAAAAAATTTGATAAAAACTGTGTACAGTTAAAATTAAAATGTTTACGTATTGTACCTAAGCAACCGGTTCGAGGATTATACATGGTACGTAACCCGAAGAACCGTCAAGCTTCTGAACGAGCCAATAACTGAGAAGACCTGATTCCAATACTCTAACTGTTTCTTTTTTGACGACACTTGCCTCTCCATCATTGGCTGGGGCATATGTCTCCCATACTCTAGCATAGAATTCCACTCTCTCTTCCCTTGGCCAGACCTGAGGAGCTAATTCCTCAGCAGAACAGTGAGGTGGTCCAAATGAGCACTTAATTTCTAAAAATGTGACTGATATTGCATCAATTAAATATGTTATTGTTTCTTCGGGTTTGAAATCTCGTGACAACTCTGGGAAAGTTGATGAAAATGGAAATCCATTAGCAAATTTCTTGCTTGAATTAACTACAATTTCATTTTCCTTGGAAATAGAGACTTTTAAGAACTCTTCTGCAGATTTAAGCTCATTAATAACCTCATTTTGTATCTCTGTGAGTGAGTTAATGAGTTTTACAAAGTTTGTATTAAGAGAATTTCCTATATTATATGCTTCTGATACAATTTTCCTGGTATTTGTATAATCTATCTTCTTTTTTACAGATGATCTTGAGTCATTATACTGGGAAAACAGTTTCTTAATATCTTCAACAAATTTTTCTGCTTTTTTATCAAATCTAGTTTTATTTTGGTTAACTGAAGCCACCAAATCTTTTAGTTTGGCAATCACTACAAATGAAACTTCAGACTGAATCTCTTGAATATTCTGATATATCATGTTCAAAAGTTGTCCTGGAGGTTCTGAAAATAATTTATGCGTCTTATATGATTGAATCGTCTGAAAATTTAATGATGATAACAAACTACCAAATTGCTTTGACATATTTTCATAATAATTTATGCTCGCCTGAAAGTTGTTTTTATGCATTTCATGAAGCTCCAAAACAGATCCAAATTGTTTTTGGATTCTATTAATAAGAATTGTCTCGTTTGTCCCCAAATTCATGCAACTGACGATTATTATCAATTCAAATACAATTTATTGAGTTGGCAAAAGTTGCACTGCTTTTTTCACCTGGTTGGTTGCAGTCAACATTGATGACGAGCTTTTCCTTCCTGGTTTATTCATTGATGGAATACAAATAATATTCTTTTTCCCCAATGAAGCAACAGATTGTGTTGGAGATTTTGCGGTTGATGTGATTGAAAAACCACCTCCAATATAGTGTTGCACTTGCTCTGGTTGACTGGATGTGGTTTTGTGTGGCTTAATACTTGTACGAATGTCATTATTAGCTTTTTTTATATCAAAATATTCCTGCTTGACATCGCGAAGTTGTTCACGGAGTAGTTCAACTGAATCCCTACCTTCATATACACTGGATTTTTGGCCATCAATACTATTTTGAACCACTGTAAGCTGTCTATCCTTAACTCCCAGAATTTCTTTGTAATACACTTGGGCTGCTTCTTGTTCAGGGGTAATAGTCATCTTTAATCTCTTTGAGAAAACTTCGAATTGGTGTGAGAGTTCATCGAGTTTACTCCTAAGTCTCTGTAAAACGCACATTTTGTGAAGATAGGTGTACTTCAAACTCTGATTCATTTTGATTAATTGCATATGTTCAGGGTTGGTTCCTTCAAGAAATCTCCATCTGTGAATATTCATAGGGGTTTCGAGTTCTTCTTCTAAAGCTTTTGCACGGCATCTAAAGTATAAAAGGGATTTTTCTATCTTGATATTCTCTTTAAATAATGCTCGAGAATGCTGCGAAAGCTCAATTAGGTCTTTTTGGCGAGAAATTGAATTGCCTAAATCAGTTTTCAAATCTTCGATTTCAAGAGAAATTCGGTTGTAATGAGAGTGCATTGAGCCAATATCATATTCGAGAGATTTACATTTTTGTCTGATATTATGCACTTCAGCAACTCGTCGGTTAGCTTTTGTTTCGAAAACCAGCTTTTCGGCTTCAAGAGAGGTTACAATACGTTTCACTTCTTCAAGTCCATTCTCAGACACGTCATGAAGGTACCTTGATCTGACTAATGTATTATAGAGAGTAGAAATTGATGTAGCAACTTCCTGAAGTCCCCTTTCTTTCTCAATGTTTAGTTTTTGGAGCTCTGGAAGAGATTCAGATATTTGCTCACATTTATGATGAATCTCAATGCAATCAAAATCATTTTTCCTTATTTGTTCTTTTGATTGATGAATCTCGGTTGATATAATTAAATGATCATCCATAATCTGCTTAGCTTCTTGTTTGAGAGCCTCAAGCTGTCTCCTCACCAAATCCCTTTCTTCTAACAGAGTTTTTTGCATACCATCATGTTTTTGGATTCTGTTTCTGAGTCTGGTTAACACAATATCCAATTCTTGTTTTTGGTAATCATTAACTTTACGATCTGCTTCAATAATTAATGTGTTAGACTTATATGTAGACATGGTTTCTTCGTGCTTTTGTATCTCATTTAATAGAATATCCATCATTTTGTGAGTTTCATGCATTTCTAGTTTTTCTGTAGAAATATCATCTTGAACACTATTCTGTTGAGCCTCTATGGTAATCCTTTTCTTTTCTTCATCAACAACAAGAGTTTTTTCAGTAAAAAGTGAGTTTTGATAAACAGAAATAGCCCTCTTTGAATTTAGCACAATACTTTCTAGTCGTGATAACTCATGACGAAGTCGGAATGATTCAGATCTACATTGATTGAGTTGGGATCTTTTTTCTTTTAATTTGTTTGTTACATCAACTCTTTGTGCATTAGCATTTCTATTCTCAATTTCGGATGAATTAAGTTCCTGAGATAAGCTACTAAGTCTATCTTTCTGTATGATAACTTTTTTCTCTTTTTCGCTAAGCTTTCTCTGCATTTCATCTAATTGCCCCATTGTACGAGTCACCAATCCAATTTTTCCTTCTAACAGTTGCTTATTCAATTCAACTCTTTCTAAAGACTCCTCAACAGTAATTATATTCTCCCTATTCTCGCTCTTGAGTTTATCCATGGATTGCTTGGTTGATTCAATTCTCTGTTGTATAGTAGTCAATTCTTGGCTATTAGTTGCAATTTTTTCATTGGAAACTCTGAGATTTTCTTTTGTTAAAGCTACATCATTCATAATTTTCACCACATTATCCTCCACATCTTTAACTTGGCTTTTTGATGATTCTATTATTCCTAATAATTGTTGTTGTTCATTTCCTAACGCTTCGGTGATGCTTTTAGCTTCTTTAAGCTTTTCCCTCCATTGGTTTGTATCATAATTTAGCGCATTGATCTGAGAATTTTGAACATTAATTTCCTTCTTAAGCATTGCAACATCATCTTGTAATGATTGCAACGAATTTTCTTTTGAAAATGCCATTGCACCCCCAGCTTCAGAGAGTTTGGAAAGCTTGGTTACTTCGGCTTTTAATGATTCAATGATATCCCTGGATTTATTCTCTTTATCTTGGGATATTTCAACCATTTTCCACGCTTTTTCAAACTCAAATCTTAGACCAGATATGATTCTCTGATCTTCTTGACTGAGTTTCAAAACAGAGCTAACTTTAGTAGTATTCGATATAATTTCTGAATTAAGTGATTGACATTTTTTCACCAGTTCTGAGTTATTAAAATGAGAAACTTTGAAAGCTTCAAGCAAATTCATATACTCAGTACGAAATTTGGAAAAACTTTCATTATTAACAAGAGAATTCATTATTTCAGCAAAATTCACATCTAAAACATCAAGATTCTGAACATCTTTCTCTATATTTGTATCGCTTTCATTGTTTTCATTCATGTAAAATTTCTTCGTTAATTAAAAAAAAACAAAAATATACTTCGTTCCAAATGTGAACCATTAGAGTTCCATTCGAAATCATGTTTTTTGAGGAATGTTGTTTGGAGTGACAAGGGATTTTAAACAAATATCTCACATTGTTTAACTTAAAACATTCACTACATGATTTTCATAATAGTTATAATTTCTGAGTCTCATTATTGTAATGCTTCAATTATCCCAATAAACAGAGACAAATGTGCATTAATGTGTTTAGTGGAATGCTTTTCCATCCAGTTTATTAATCGTTGAGATCAAAAGTGACACTTAAGACCAATGAGAAATTCGAAAGTTGGTTCGAAGAACTATGTAAATGAGATTCCCCAGATTCCATTTGATTGTCTTTTGCCAAAATTTGATATTCCTAAGCTTTCTTCCGAATTAACAATTGATTCGCATATTTCCCAAAATATTATTATTCCATTATTAATTGATCCGTTACTTGGAATTCCAATTGAACTTTGTGATTTATCCAAGTATACTGAAGAAGTTAGGCAATCAGATATAGCTCCAGAAGATAACTCTTTGATATCCAACCCAACAAGACTCGAACCAAGTAATACTGCGAGGATTCAGCACTTACAGCATAAATCACATGAAAGCAAAGTCCAAAAAATCGAATTTCATAGATCACCTCACTTCGAATCAAAAGATGATCCAGCTATTACTGAACAACTTAAATATGCATTTAATGGTGACATTCCAGAGGGAGAAGTGAGCACAATAAAGAAAGGAGAACAATTAGTGAGACTTTTCATCAGGGGATCTGAGTTCTTAAATAGTGAGAATTATCATTTGCTTACGAAGCCATTGAATGAAGAAACCTACATCAAGGTGGTGAGTGATAAAGGAGGAGAAGTTTCTAGATCCTATACGGTTCAAGAGCAAAGTGAAAAATATGCATATTTGATGAATAATGAAAACGGTGAATATGTATTAGGTAACATCAATAAGAGCTATGCGCTGAAGTCTATGCCTCCCAAAGCTACCAAAGAAAATGAGTATACTGCCCGACCTGTTAAAATGGATTTCTTTTAAAAAAATAAAATTCGTAATATCACAGTTGTTTAAAATTCTTCCAGTTCTTCGGGAACTTCGAGAACGGATGGTTGGGTTATGGAAAACCCTCCCTCAAGACCGAATTCTTCTCTACGTGATTCGTTTTGGAATGCTCTTTCCCTAAGTGATCGAATCAAATCCGATAGACCGAGGGTGAACTTCAAAAAATTGCTTGATTCAATCACCAGTGAGTATATCTCATGGCTGATTTGGGGCAAATCTTGATCTTCACAAAACTTGGAAAGACGTTGGGTTAAATCATTAACAACAACATCAACAGATTCAGTAAAATGCTCAGAAAACAACAGTAATTGATTCAAAACCCTGGAAAATGATGTAAATAAGTTTTGATCCATTGGTCTGATCATTGCTTCAAGTATACTATCTATTAATTGAAGGTAAAAAACACTGAATAATGTGCCTCCGTTTTCATTATTCATATTCTCAAGAATTAGTTGAATGCAGTTTAAAACTAATGAAACTGTTGAGTCACAATTCCTTGTCAATCCCCATTGTATACTCTGGAAGAGAAGACTTAAAACAGATTCAGAAAAATTGCGAAACTCATCACCGGCTGTTCTCACAATTGTATCGAAAAGCCCAAACAAGGCTGTTTCAATTTCTGGATCTTCAGACTGTGTTTCAATTAGGTTCTGAGCAGTCGAAACTATTATTTCAGACATTAAACTGAAAACTATATCATTATCACAAGCATAATTAACTACAAATGTAGAAAAACATGACAAAGCTTGAGGAAACTTTTCTTCCATCTCAGATGATTTGAAATCTTCAATAATTGCAGAAACTATTGATGTTGTAAGTTCAGGATCCGTTTTGCTTTTTATAATGCTATCAAATAATTCATATATTTCCACTTTAATTGGCTTTTGTGTTATCGTTTGTTCGCTTGATGATCCAAATCTATTTTGATGAGAAACAGAATAAAAAAACTTTAATGACTCTTCAAAAAACTGTCCTAATGCATCTGTCATGAGTTTTTCGCCAATTGAAATTAAAGAAGCAAAAATTTTGAGAACCAGTGTGAATGAATTGTAATCATAATTATCATTCTGATCACACAATACTGACCATTTTTCAAGAGGATCTTGAATTAGGGAAGAAATCAATTTTTTCTTCTTGTTTGTGTCATTACATCCATGAATAACATTTCCAAATGCTCTGTATAAGTTAGGTAATAAATCTGTGGTAACTCTAAGATTATTACTATTAATTGTGTTGATATGTGATAAAAATGTGGTTGACAAAACTGATGTGGGGATGTGTAAACATATAGATAGTATCGAATCAACAACAAATTGTTGAAATTCAGCACAAAAATCATTGAAACATATCCACTCCATCATTCTGTTAAGAAGAAGATCTAAAAAATCCAAGTGTTTGGATAAAAACCTGGTATGATTGGTACAAATAATTACCAAAGCAAGACTAAAAGATTGAGATTCATCTATTTTGGATAGAAGATAGTCGACAATTCCCTCAATTATGGTTGTTTCCTCTGAAACGGGCAGAGATCCTGATATTGCTGAAATTGCATAAGAAATTGAGTAAATCTTTTCATCTGTAGAAGCCATATGAATTGCTTCATTCAGAAACTTTCCTGTTTCAGAATGATATATCTTTGTTGTATCATGAATAATGGAAACAAGCGAAATATGAATTCCTTCGTTTGTTGCCACATTCATGAAAGGAAAATTATGTGGAGGTATCATTCTATTGATAGATATGTGTTGTAAATCAATCACATGTTTTTCGGGTATTTGAAGCTCAGTTGCATCAATTAAAATCTTTTGTGAAATGGACTCAAAAAACCCCAAGCAAAGCTCAAAAGTTGGTCCATCAGAAAACATCAGTAATTTTAATAACCAATCAAATGTAGCAGATATGATTGGGTTTTCATATGCAATAAAACTTAATAAAAAAAAAGAATTAAACCCTAAATATTCTGTCAAAACTAATGCTAAAGCATGGCTATGTTCACTTGTTTCACAAAAAGCTTTGAAATCAAAACCTTCTTCAATCCAAAAAAACAGCAAATCACACAAAAAGAAAAAAATTTGCTCGACAGATTTGGCTAATGACACAGAGGCACATGTGGATTGTGGGATAGATGCAAAACAGCAAAGTATCGGAATTCTAAGCTCTTCATTCATAAATATGGTCCTAAAGGCATTAATGAATACAGGGCCCATTATTTCAGAGGGGTCTATCCATTTTAAGAAAGCCTCAAAAGCCTCCAATGATGCAACTAAAAGATGAATGTTGTTGCTTTGAGTAAATATGTCAGAAAAAAATGATAAAACCAAGTGAAGATCATTATTGAGGGCTTTTTCTAAGTCTTGTTGCCTTGATAAAGTTGTATCAAGTCGAACTGACTCCTTAATTTCTTGAGATAGTATCTTCAGAAGTTTTACGCAATTAATTGGAGCTCCATTGAGCATTTTTGCCTGAATTATGATTTGTCTAGTGAAATCTGGCCACTGTTGAGGCCATTCTTTTTTTAATAATTCAACCAAGCACTCTATTGCAAATGTTGATATTGAGTCATTATCAGAATAATACTCTGTTGAAGTAACTAATGAGAAAAAAAATTTCTTTAAAGATTCTTTTCGCATATTATTCATTTTATCCCAGATTTTCGATATCACTTCTTTAAATATTGATAATATTAGATATTTTGCACATGGAGATTCGCATTTTGATATGATAGGCTCAACCATTAATACAAATGAAGGATTAAATTTAAATAATTGAATTGAAGAATTTGCTTCTTTATACTCATTCTCTGATTCTGGATTTTGAAGCCTAATTGCAATTGATTCGAATTCATCCTCTGTCAACGCGAAACTTTCACTTCGAATCATTCTGAATTTTTACATATCGGTGTTTTCTTTTATGATGAAGAATACGCTTTCCTTTGTTGTTATCCTGAGACAACTGTAGCCATAATGCTTTTTTATTATTTGTCTTTTTGTTTTTCGATTTGTCCAATTCAGCGTTTAAATAGCTCCGATACACTTATTTGTAACATTTATGAGTGTGTTTTCGATTCATTTTACAGTTCTCTTCCTGGATCAGTTACATATATATCCAATTCTAGTTTACAAGTATCAATCAAACAATGTTTGTTCATGAGCTGCGTGTCTGAGGGGCGTGGTGGTGCTATTTATATTGTTTCATCAAATAGTTTTCTGGTTGATAAGACTTGTGCATATTCATGTTATTCGATGGGCAATTTTTTTGGCCAATTTGCGTACATAATGTTAAAATCAGGTGTTGATCATTGTTTTAGCTTTATTTCACTCATAAAATGCGCGCCAAATCGGAACAACTGTAATGCTTCAATACACATGTATGATGGGTCTCAGCGCTTTCTGAATAATAATATAACCAATAATCATGGATATCAGAGTTCAGGAGGGTATTTTTGCTACTCAAATGGATTGGATTGTAGGTTTTGTACCTTCTCTGGAAACACAGTTCAAAATGGAATCATATTCGAGCTGATTGGTGGTATTAACTCAAGAGTGTTTTCTATGTGTAATATTGTTAATAACATATCTCCTTCAAAGGGAATTATATCTACTCGTACTGATACTGTTTCTAATATATTTTCGGAGTGCATTTTCTACAATAACACAAATATACTAGCGTACTCTCTTGAAGGTTCAGTAACCTTGAATATGTGCCTCATTGATCACCCTGCTGGATCATTATCAACAGGATCTGTTCAAATTAATTCTATGATTCCGGCCTCATCAAAGAGCTATTCATTATCATTTTTCTCTACAGCTTTATGCTTCACAGAGTTCAAGATGACCCTTGTAAGACCAAAAACCAAGAATGTATTAAGGGTGGTTCTTCTGTCCATGTTGGAGTTTTGTTAATCATTAAACTTTTTGATCTCGATTTATGATGATTCTTCGATTTTTTTAAACTTTTTATCAGTGATTCAGATGATTGGCCAACAAATATCTAAAAACAATTTTTTTCCTATTATTATTATTAGATATATTATTGGAGCTATAAAATTTCCATTATTTGTGGTTTTATTCATGGTTTTATTGCTTTGTTACCAGATTACTTTTTTTATTCCGCTTCAGGTTTATAAAAATTGTTTTAGAAGAATATTTAGTTATTTTACCACAAAGGTAATGCTCATTTTGTTAGGATACGGAAAAATTCACCAAAAACTCTCATCGACAGAAATATTTGGCGAAAACGGGGATTTCTTTGATGCAAATCCAGGTGATATTATTATATCGAATATGAATTCTTACATCAACCTTATCTGGCTCCAATTTGAATTTAGACCCATTTTTGTTATCCCAATTAACAAAGATCAATACATAATTAAGTCATTTTTTGGGATATTTATAGACCACATTGGTCTAAGAGATTCATCTAATGGGAATGTATCTTCATGGGATGATGTATTGATTCATTCAAAGAACAATCAAGGACCAATAATTGTTTTTCCTGAAAAAAGGCCATCAAATGGAGTGTCTCTTCGTGAATTTGTTGATTTGCCTATTGAAGAATGGCATAGAAGTAGAACAGTCCATATGATAGGGTTTCATCACGAGGTTGAGGGTCTCTCACCCTGTTTTGTTCAAGGAGATGGATTGCTGCATTTGATGCAAATGCTGGGCAGAATCAACTCACAGATGACAGTATATATGATAGATCCTAGCGATACTTTGAAATGCCGGAATTCTAATGATCTCAGGACACTCCTTAATCAGACAATCGACACATATGATGAACAGAAAAATATCCATATGGATTAAATTATATTTTTTACCATTTCTTCTTATTAAATAGCAGTGGTTTTCTATCTTTCTCTTCCTTGCTCTCTCCGTGTCGCATTTTGGTTTTGGTTGGGCGATCATCAAGAAGTAATGAATCAATATGTAAAACATCTGGCAAAATCACATATCTGATCGATGATCCTCTGATTGTAAGATTTTCTAGCCTCTTTTCTCCTTCTCCTGGTTGTTTCAACGACACTAATCTCAAGTGGGTATTCATTGCCGAATCAACACCAACAACAGTGCCTCTAACAACAGTATTATCTTTTAGCTCTATTATAACACTTTCTCTAACTAATTTACGCAAGAAATGTATCAACTTCATATTTTAATGTAAATTAATCAAAAGACAGGTTTAACCTATTGTATAAGTAACTTGGTTTTCCAAGCCAGGAACCTTGATTCCGTCGCCTCTTTCAGTTTTCTTGATACCTAGAGATGATACTGCATCTACTACAGCTTGAGATATATGTACTTTATCGTGGACTGAAGTAGATTCAAGGTCTTCTGCAATAGTAACTGTGGTACCAATCACTTCAAACAATGGTTTTTCTTTTCCAAGGACTCCACATATTAGTGGACCTCCTAAGTGAATTCCAACTCTTTGGTGTAATTGAAGGTTATGCTTTTTGTTAAGCATGGGAACAATTTCTTGCATTCTCAACCCGAAAGAAACAATTTCGCTCGCGGCTTCTTCAATGGGTCCATCATTTTCAAAAATTCCAGCAGCACACACATAAGCATCTCCAATAGTTTTAAGCTTTGTAACTCTTCTATATTTTGCAAGCTCTGTGTCAAATTCTGTAAATAGAAGATTCAATGTATTCATAATCTGTTTTGCAGGCATTGATGAACTCATTGGAGTGAAAGAAACGAGATCAGAGAAGAGAATACATGCCTTTTCGACTTCGAATGAGATCTCTGTTTGGCCATTCAATAGAGATACAGCAATATTATGTGGTAGAATTGAATCTAATAATTCTTCGACATTTTGCTTTTCTTTTCGAAGCAGGTTTTGGGCCCTAATGAGATCAGATCTATCGTATATAATAAGAGCGCACATTGTTGATCTTGACCCTCTTTCGCTATTTGCCAATTGAGTTACTAAAGATATTCTGACTTGGAGTTCTCTATCATCTTCTGTGAATAATGCTGTTTCGATTGATAAATTCTGTTGAATAGAACCCCCAGATTTAATTGTATCTAGAGCTTCGAAAATTGATGATAAAGATGGCGGCATAACTGATCGGATGCTCAAACCAAGAACCTCTTCTGCAGTATTTGCCATCATTTCATGGTACTTCTTGTTTGAAGCAATAATTGTCCCGTCAGCACTCAAAACTAAAACACCTTCAAATATATAGTCAATTAATGGAGCAGAAGATTCTCCTGTTTTCTTCCCCTTTTCTTTGTTGGTTTGTCGGCTGGGGTTATCAAAATCACCTTGTAAAAATCTTAATAAGAATGGACACTCTCCAATGAATTCGGGTTTCATTACCATTAATGGCTTAAGCAGCCCTCTCAATGTAGCATTCATACTTCTTCTCATATACAAATATGAAACTAATGTTGCTAAAATAAACAAGAGTATTCCGGCTAACAAAGCAATAATCGAGAATGTCTGATTAATCGTTTTATCTTCATTATTAATGGTTAAGTACATCTCATAAAATTCATCAATTCCTTTGAGCATTGAATAATCGACCGCTTGATAAAACGATTGCCACCATGTAGAATTCAATGAGTCAGGAGGAGTCACATAATTAACAAATCTTTTCACTGTATCAAATATAAAAAAGACACTCTCATGAAAACTCATACATGAGAAGTTTAACTGACCCTCTCCAATGATCACGGTGCATTTGGATACTCCAATACCTGTTACTAACTCTGGAAATGCTTCACCAAGGCCTGTAGGATAGGATGTTGTGCCACCGAAAAATAGGGTTCTGTATCCTTCCATAACATTCAGCAAACTAGTATTTAAAAGTGATATCTCTTGAGATTCAGTATAAGGTGATGGAAACCCAGTAACAAGCCGAAACGCAAACAAAATAATATTACCAAAATTGGAAATAACATTGGTTGTCAATTCTATGGATTTGATAAGTGTTTCCGATTCACTGATATGATGTATATATGAATAAGCAATAAAAAGGACTGGAAGAGGAGTTATCAAAAACACAAAGAAAAATATTAAAAACATATTGCAGGTTCCATAAAAATGAGATTGTAGACGGTTACTCTGTTCATATTGTTCATTGTTTTCATTTTCGTTTACATTTCCTTGATCAACAGCAACTTTATCAGAGTCAGATAATATTAATCTCCTCACAATCTTGGTTGGAATAGAATGATATATGCTCACAATAAAATCAAACTCTTTCATATATCCAAATATAACTACTGGGAAAGATACAATCATTATCACAAAATTCAAGGATAAACATGCAATTATGGTATAATATACTATTGTCTCGTTAGTTTTAATATCCTTTGTACTCTCTGAAACAATAGCATTAATAAACAATGATACAACTTTCGAGACAGCTGGGTACAAATATGTAACTTGAAGTACTTCAGCTGAAGGATTTGTACGATTTCCAACAGCGGATAATGGAGTAAAAGCAAGAGTCCTTGCTCTTAATTGAAATAACCGAAGAGAAGCAATCAAAGTAATATTATCTGATTCACTTACATCTTCGGATCCATCAGCGTCAGGAACCATGAGTAAGGAAGGTACTTCAATATCTACCCATTTACGAAGAAAATCTGTAGAGAAATAACTATATAAACTAAATGAACTGGATAAAATCGTATCAAAGTCATTGCTTAAAGAATTGAGTAATGATCTCATTTCAAGCTCGACGAAAGGCTTACCAGACAATGTTTCGGTACTACTGTGCGATGTGAATCTCAAAGATGTTTCAACCATATGAGCAAGACATAAATCCATTTGAATTAACTTAAGACCGAGGGAAAGCTGATGATTAATTTTGCTGCTATTGGTATTAACCACAATGTAAACAGTTATTATAACAGAGAAAGAAAGTATTGCTAATATAAGAACTAATATAAAGAACCTAAACGGCCAAAACACTGGTCTGGCACTAAATGCTGATTGAATTCCATTATGAACTCGATCAAATCCCTGGCCTGCTTCAGAAAATTCAGAAAAAAATATTGAAGATTTCACTGATGAAAGTTTGGATAATTGGGCTTGAGATTCACCATCTCCTATAGGTTGATCTTCTTCAACGACCTGTCTCCGGGCTAATTCATGTTGCGCAGCCATTGCAACAGCATAGTTTCCCTGAATTTCTGATGCAAATTTGATAAATTCCACCATTACAGAATCAGAACTTGGATTTTGAAAAATAAGATTAGAAAAAACTTGGTTAATCTTTTCAAGATCTTCGGAAAAATCACGCGTGCATAAAACAGCTTCATCCCATTGGTGAGTCAAAACTGCCTGCCAAAAATGTTTCAAAGATGACTTTGGAAGCTGGTATAGCCTTTTGACACCTTCAATCTTCCTCTGTAGCTGGGCTTCTCTTGTAGGAAGTCTGTTGAAAATCTGATAAAAGAGAAGTCCATCATGCTCAGAAAATGGTTGAATATCAACAGCAATTGAGACAAGATCAAGGATCTCCCTATAAGGAAGGTGAAGAATATAATATATATATGAAACTAATAAAAGTAATGGTTGTTCATTTGGCCATCTGGTATTTGCCCAAGAGAGGAGAGTATGATTTGTAATACATGGAGCATTGAAAATTATTCCAGTTTTAATCAAACTCATGCATTTCGATGGGGTATCAATGTTGTCAATCAAGTTCTCGAACTTAGAATAAAGCAAATCTATCCTGGTTTTAACCATTTTTGAAGATATGTATGATAATATGAAATATGAAGGTACCATGATTAGTATAAAGACTACTAAAAAAATCAATGAATTACCTCCAATATAGTGAAATACTAAAGATAAAACTGAGCCCAAAAAAATTGATAAATATTGAAGCGATGAGAAAACTTTACCAGCTGGGAAAACAAATGAATCATCAGACCAAATTGTATAATATCCATAACATGATCCAATAATATTGATTATGAAAGGAACAGAATAATTTATTGATTTTTGGTTACTTAAAAACTCTATGGAAATTGCCAAAATATAAGAAATAATAGTCCTATAAACACCTGGGAATGGATTTTGGGGCCATAAAGACATAAAATTGAGTACATCAACATCGGGGCTGGAATAAATAGTCTGATGCAAATATTTATGAATATATATTGTAGCAAAAATGATTGCTAGTGATATAAAAGAAAGAAATGATGATATTGATGTATCATTATTGATCAAAGGTCTTAAAAAATATGCAACAGATGATGCTAATACCAAATGAAATAGATCAAAAATATGATATCCAATATAATATGTAACGTTGATAACAAATGCATGAAATGATTTGGTTTTCCCATAATGCGACACGAATTGCATATAAAAAATCATCCAAATAATTAAAAAAACCGTACCAATAGAAAGAACAATTAAATGAGCATTATACAGATTTGATGCCAATTGCGCAGGATTCAAAAAAGCAAGCAAAATGACACGAAATACTCCAAGTTGTGAGTTACTGCTAAAAATTCCAGGAATACTTACTGCAAAACCGATAGATAATACATGCAAAGATTGGAATATACTAACAACAATAATCACAACCGTATGTGTTACCCGAAGTCTGTTCAATATACTAGCATAAACTCTCTCATTACTATCAGAATTTGAAAAGCCTAATTTTTGTAGCGCTGCAGTTTCATTAGATATCACAGAAGAGTTTTCTCTCATTGTTCGTTATTCGAGAAATAAAGCTGACAAAAAATGTGATAATTATTTTACTATTTCAGAGTTTAATTTTCTATCTCAAACATAGAAACCTGTTTCATTATTTCTTCTGCTTGGCCATTCAAAGCAAGCTGGTAAAGTTGTTCTGGGAATGGAGGTGGTATCTTTGGACTCTCTTCATTCATAACAATCAATTTTGTATAATCTATTGTACATTTTTCATGAGTTAAGAAGATCATTTGGTTAATCTGAGCCTCTTCATTAACCTTTTGAAGCATATATGCTATTGCTGTGTCAGATATTGATTTTCGCTTTTCATAGTGATTTTGTATCCACTGTGTTGAATCCTCCACAAAACTATCGAAAGCTTGTTGAATCGCTTGAATTTCGTCCTGTGCGAGATTACATATTCTATCTAATTGGTTAACCAGATATGCGTCATCATCACGGAATGCTGATTGAAACTCATCTGTCGCCGATATTCTATGAATGGCATATGGATTTTTGTCTTTTGTTGGCCTTGCTTTGTTTCTTGTAGAAGCAGGTGCTGTAACAGGGATATATATTGAAGCCGCTTCTGTAACATATTTCTTGAAGCCGTCAACAGCCTCAGGCAATGGAGAGTCAAATGAAGGCAACTTCCCATCTAATCTACTTTTAGAAGTGGGTGTTGTTCTAGTTGGTTTTTTCATTGTTTTACCTTTTCTATCTGCCCTTGAAGGATCAAGAATTATTTGAAGTTTTTTGCGTGGAAGTGGTGCTACTAATTCAGCCTGAACAATAATTTGGTTATAATCCATCATTAATGAACGAGTTGCAGTCCATCTATCGATCTCTGCTTGTGCCAGCATTGTATAAGCATTTGATATAATTTCAAACAAGGTAAGCCTAAATGATGCATTCAACAAATCTTTTTGCTTGTTCTCTTCTTCTGTCTTCCTGTCAAGTTCAATTTGGAGTAGTTGTTCCCTTAATGCAGATAATCTTAAGCTGCATTCATCTTTGACTTTTTGCATTCTTCTCATGCATCTTTCAACTTGAGTTGAATGCCATTGTTGAAATTCGATCACCAGATGTTGAGAATTTGCAGGACGATACAAATACTGAAGCATTTCTTTTCGAGCTTTCTGAAGATGGTCCACCATTGATAGATGGGTGGAATTCAACATTTGATAAACTTTTAGAATAGAATTATTATATGTTTCTTCTATTAATGCAAATTGTGAAACAAAGAATTGTTTGAGTTCTTCGGAAACTGATGATACAGATGAAACTAATTCAGGAATCATTGTTTCTGGCATATATTTTGGAGAAATTGGAGATGGAATACTTTTCAAATAACTGGATATCTGAAGAACTTGTTCTTGTGTTACATTACGATTTTCAAGTGGAATTTTGACAAAAATTGAAGGATTTGACTTTGCAATAATTTCATAATTAGTTTTGAGCGTCACTGATCGAGAAGGGAATTGCGGGATATCAAAATATGGATCATCAGATGGTTTGATTCTAATTATTTGATTCTCATCTTCAATAGATAAATATCGTATGTCATATAAATTCCCATTGGTTGGATCAACAAATCTTGATGTAACATCTCGAAGAATAGATTCGTCATCAAGGTCTAATTCAATAATATTATCGAAAGGCGATTGTATTGTTGGAACAGGTTTTGGAATAAGACTAACTTTCTTTTCATCTGATATGAAAGCATTCATACGGGCATTAACAGCATTAAGTTCATAAGGAGTCCTTGGAAACCCGAAAAACACAAGGTCTTCGGTGGAATTCAACAGCAATTCACATATTTCATCAATAACATTGTTCATTTCATGAACAAATACAGGTTTCCATCCTAATGACTGTGTAAGGCTGATACAATCATCATCAGAAAACATAAGTGGTTTAAAAATTATACAAACAGCTTTGCATTTTCGAGAGAATAGCTTTGGGGTCATCATTTCAGGAGAGAATGACTCTAATAATGTTGTAAACAATCTAACCATATCATTAAACAAGGGAACTTTTAATTTGTTCGACATAAACTCTGGAATATCAGGATGTTTGGGATCAAAACAAAGTGAAAGTTGATTGAACATGGGTATCAAATCAATATAATAAAATGGAATAAAACTCAATGCTTCGGAAATTTCTGAGTATATTATTGTTGATTCGATAATAACATCGGAAAAATGTGAAGTAACGCTTTGCAAATTGGATATGGTATTATGCTCAGTAGCTTGCCGAACACTCTGACAGCGGCCAATTAAATATCGAATATTATTCTCATATTCATCTTGCAGTTTTTGAGAAAGAATATTAACCCTTTTTTGAGAAATAGAAAAGTCTGCTTTTCTCTGTTCAATGTACTCCTCATTTCTTTTTTTCCTATTATCTTTAAAGACATGCTTATTTGTATACGACTCTTTAAATCCGGTTTTGAGAGTCATTTCTGATTCCGCTTGACGCCTAATTCTCTTTAAAAGAAAATTCGCATAATCACTATAACATGAATTTTCAATTACAGATGCATTTAATTTCCTTATTGCAGCGCGATTTTTGTCCAAAAATTCGAGACAGTCGTCTTCTTCTTTCCTCCTTTCTTGCAAAATTGTAAATGGATCTGGTTCATTTGCAATTTCTTTCTCAGCAATTTCCCTGGATTCAATTTCAGCTTTAATTTCAGCTTCTTTTTGTCTCTTTGTTCTAATCCCCTCTTTGGGCTCTTGATATAATCTCGCGTTTGGAAGTTTTTTCGTAACTTTAGGAATAGTAATTGTTTTTGACTTGGTTGCGTTCAAAGGACTAGGCGTAACACGAGGAGAGTTCGTAGATTGGTTCTCTGAAGGCAATTGTTTTTCCATATTGATACGTTATTAAAAAACCGAAAACGTAAAATAATAAAGTAATGAATTTATTCTATTACCTTCACATTTATACTAGTTTTTGGAGCATTTTGATCATGTCAGTGACTATACCATTGACACCCATATTGTATTGTTTTACCACTCCATTTTCTGTATTGTTTGGCTTTCCATATGTGCATAATATGAAACCTTGGTTCAATATTTGTGACATTACAGATTCATCAAAGAATAGTAATTCTGCATCTAATACAAAACCATCAACTCCCAAATATTTGTGCATTGGTATTAAGGACAATATTTTGTTAATTCCTTGTTCCTTTGTTTCCCATTCTTCTGCACAGAGTAATTGAAGCACTGGCCATCTTTTTTGCTTCAATTTAAGCATAGCTACAATATGGGGATCAAATGAAGAAAAGAAAATGGGGCGATTCCTTGAATAGTCTTTCATTATTGCCAATATAGCATCGATGAACTCATTTCTCTCAGGGTATGGAACATCACGAAACGGAATCAGATCCTCTGATGGGTATTTGACCTCGATATCAAATCCTAGATCATCTGGAAGAGACTCAAATAAATCACGAAATGAAGGCATAGGGCTTTTCCACTTATTATTCAATTCAAGTTTCTTAAATTGATCAAGTGTAAATTGTATGGGATAATACTCAAACATACCATTTGGTAAAACTCTATATGGAGCAACTCCTTCAATTTCTTTGTCGGAAACAATGTTAAAATCATGGAACACAATAGGATGTCCATCTTTGCTCATCTGAATATCAAACTCAACTGTTCTACATCCTTGTTTATAGGACTCAGTCATACAATCAACAGTATTCTCAAGAAATTCAGTGCTAACTTTGTTCTCTCCATAACCTCTGTGTCCAACATAAAACCTTTTTGTGAATGAGTATCCTATTTGATCACTTAAAATCTCTTTATAAAGATAATTCCTTACAACATTAAATGTAATAGTCAATCCTGTTTTCTGCTTAGATTTGTTGATTATTGGATATGTAACAACTCCGCTATCAGATAAACCAAAAGAAAAAATGAGTCTACAATTCGCATCCCCATTAAGTATTACTGGAATTTCAAAAACACCATCACAACATATTCCAGTTACAAAAGGGGTCCCTGAAAACACACGCATTTGATCATATAAACCTGGTAAAATGGAAAATTCTCCTGTTCTCTTAAGCTCATATAATATCAGTTCAGACATGACCTTGATTTGCTTTAATAAGATTCACTCCTCTCTCAATTCCATCGTTTGACAGCAGCCTGACAGGTGAATTTTTTGTGGCTGACAAAAAATTGAAATGAAAATATTAATTAAACAGTACTGAATTTTGAATGGAGATAAACTGTGGGACTTTACAGTTAGTGGGGATCAATTCAGATCAAAAAATGCAGGCTAATAATGAGAATAAATGAATCAGATTATAAATGGTCTCTGATTTATAGTTATTAGTCATGGGTTCAAGATGATCATTTCTCACCCATAGAATTACTTTTGAAACAGGAATATATGATGTATCGTTGAAGGCTGGTCCTGGGAAGGAAAGTGTTTCCCAATTAGACTTTTTGCAACCAATTGAATACCACCAGCTGCTATAACCAGCAGTAACATCAAAAAAAGTAGCTTCATTTGAAGACATAACTAGACCACCCCAATTCCTTCCTGGGAAAGATATTTCCACTCCCTCGTATCCTGTTGCTTTTTTTCCAGTAATTTCTTGATCGTCCTTGGGATTTAATGATTGTTTCCACCTATTATACCCATCAAAACCAGGATATTCCAACAAAAACTCAAATTTCTCGTTTATTCGATACTTTGTATCAATACTCCCTAAGATGCTATATTTATATTGATTATTTGTTGACAAAGCTTCAGATAAACTAGAAAAATATGAACCAGTCGATGAATCATGATAAAAAACTTTCAACCATTTACTTCCATATTTGATTTGTGTTTGGCAAATGCAAAAACAAAAAAACGCAATAAACATAAATACCCGGATATTGAAAATTTCCTGTAAAACAATTTTGGTTTTCTTAAAATCTTATATTTACCAGATATGTTGAACAAAAAACTCTTCAAAATCAATAAGAAAACAAATTTTCAAAAAGAAATTTTTGGACAAATCCTTGTTTTTCTAAAATCTCAAGAATTTCTGTTCAACAGTGAAACATTTGGATACTATCAACTATATAACAATATTATGTACATAGTAGTGATACTAATTGAGGGACAATTCTAAAAAATGAGAATTAATGCTGACAGAGATTAAAACTAATTCTCAAATATTTTCCTTGAATGTTCACCATAAAATTTCAGCAAACATTTATTATATCATATATTTTGGAATTCAATAATCAATGAGAAAAGTATACAAATTGCATCACTCATCTATTTTTATTGTTTTCTGAAAAAACGATCAGAATATTAACTTTAAATATTGAGCCAACAATATATACCTCCTGAATGAATGAATTAGTCATTGTTGATTGATCAATATTTTATTATTATCTTATGATTTTCTGGTTTCTAGGCTAAATTCATTTATTGAAAAAACAAAATTTAATAACCATTTATTTTGAAAAATTCTAACTTGAGTTAATTAATGATCTTCAAACAGCATCATTCTCGAATGATTGGCAGTGATCTGAATTGTCTTCAAAATAATCCATTCGGTAAAACCGGAACATATATCCAGCTCCAATCAATATGGTAAGAATGGAAACGCTACCAATAAGTATGATAATACCCTTACTCACAATGCTTTCAGAAGTTGAGGTTTCAATTGGAAGGCTAATTGGTGTTGACATTAAAGTGGCCGTTAGAACAATTGAAAATTCTGGTGTGTTCATTTTTGATGGTGATATATGAGGCGTCATCAATACAATTGACTCGCATGGTGTTTCAGCAATTGAGTTTTTTGGTGTCTGATCAAAAGTTGGAGAAATGTGAGGGGATTTACATGGTGTTTCAGCTATTGAGTCATTTGGTGTTTGATCAAAAGTTGGAGAAATGTGAGGGGTTTTACATGGTGTTTCTTCAATTGTGTCAAATGGAGTTTCATTCAATGTTTGAGATAAGTAAGGAGTTACTACTGGTGTCTCAGAGAGGGTTTTATCATTTGTTTCTTTTAGTGTTTGATCCAATGTATGTGTTAAAATAGGGGTTTCTACAGGGGTTTCATGAAAAGTCCCTTCAGGTGTTTCTTTTAGAGTTTGATCAATTGATTGTGTGATATAAGGCGTTTCTATTGGAGTTTTTTTCATTGTTTTATCAATTGTTGGTGGCAGAGTCTGATCGAATGTCCTTGACATAATAGGTGTCATATCAAATGTGGGATCAGGATCATGTATTCCAGTTGGACAATAATCTGCATAATAATGAACTATTTTATATGTTGAAAAAACATTATAAGAATTATTTTCTAAATCAAACGTCGATCCAACAAATTTCTCTCCTGAGTGATCAATGAAGCACCCATGAACATAAAAAATCCCACCAGTACTATAAAACAATTTTCCAGTATTATCCAAAAAGATGCAGTTAATTATTGATCCAATTGCACCATTTGACACAAAAAGTACCCCATATCCAGGAGAATGAATAGATACAAAATTCACAAATGTCATTTTTGAATTACCAAAATTGATATCACAACATATACCATTACTTAATGTGTTATTACAAATGTTAATATACTTGATACTTGACACTGTTGATGAAACCATTTCTAAAACAGTGACAAAAAGATTATTATGAGAGAGATTATTGTTATAAAACGATTCGAAGTCAGAAATATCACTATATCCTAATGAACAACTAAATTCTCCATCATATTCAGACATGGATATAGTGGAATAGTTAGTTCTTGCACTTCCTTCAGACAAGAATGAAAACTGACCACCCTCATGTGCGAGACACATAAAGCCACAAAGTTTATCAAAAGTAATGTTGCCCAATATAGAACGTATTGCACCTCCTTGAGTCAATACTTGACAATTAAAAAACGTACATTGGCTGATCAGGGCTTGGGCATCATTAATAAATATGCAACCACCTCCAAGTGAATCCTCAAAAACATTTAATCTTTTAAATGTACAAAGTGAAATTTCAATTTCAATTTCATTTATTTCTTCATAATAGGATCTCCCAACGGAAATATTCTCATCTTTGCATTCATTTTGGCTTTTAACATATAGGATTTGAGTTTGGTGTTCAATATATTCATATTTAATACAAATAAAGGGAAATAATAGCAGAATTATCGAAAAATAATAACAGATAATCCTAGTGCTAACATAAAAATGAGACATCATTAACCCTTTCATTAATTTTTTAGAATTCATGACATCATTTCTCACAATATTTGTGAATCTATATTCAAATGTTTTATCACATAAAAAACTAATGGGTGGACAAATTGATTCTTCAATCAAAATAAACCATTTGATCGGAAAACAATTCTGGTAAAACTGAGAAGTTTTCCATTATTGACAAATACCCCACTGATTCCTCAATGATATCGCTGATTTCAATGATTAAATTGCAGTGAGGGCATTTAAACTCCCCTTTTGCCAAAGAAAACGATAAAAAAGGTACTAAATCAAAACACTCACAATGTTGGCATTTTGTTGATTTTGCTTTTGGGGATTCTAATAATAAATCCACTTTTCTTCCGCAAATCATGTTACAAAGTGATTTTACGCCAATATATTTATATGGTTGTATCAGAAGTATCACTGGATTCTCGGTTTTAATCGATTCAATTATTAAGGTGTTTTGGGTATATATGAAAGGTGTTAAATCCAAGGGGCTGAAAATGTGATCATCTGGAAAAGATTCGATTAAAAAACCATTCAGTTTCATTCGGATTGAAACATTATTTGTTCTGCCCTTTTGAAACCTAAAGAACATACCATATAAACCATAAACCCTTTCGACAACAAAAGTTGTAGATCCATGGTTGATTGATTGATCAATATAGTATGGACCACACAGTATTCTTTGCCTAATGGAAATAGTGTGATTTTTTGGATATACAAAGTTTGAATCAGCTTGACACAAGACCATTTCTTTTCCTTCTTGAGGATCAAAGAATGGAAGGCTTTTATACTCCATAAGATGCTGAAATTCATTGAGTATATAAGACAAAACTATTGAATTCCTCATTGAGTAAAAAATAGAAACAGTTGATGATACTAATTTTGTCTTGTTTCCTGTTACTGGAATCTTATACTTTTTTATTATATACCTCAATTGGGCAATCCTGAGTAAATATGTTGTTTTAATGAGGTTCCCGAATTCATAATCGTTTAAAACATATGCTGAAAAACAACCTTCTGTTGATTGTTCAACTAATGAGAAATCATATACAAGTGGACTATCCATTTGAATTTATATTCTCAAAAGTTTTATTTATATTATTATTTGATAATTTTCTATTCAGTTTTGTTAACTTGCCAATTTTCCCGTCAATATTTCAGACAAAATATAATATTGTTTGGGACATTTTACAAATATTGAAAACTTTCTTCCTTTCAAATATAATTCCTTTTGTAAAGATGTAAATGAAATAACTGTCCTAATTAACTATCAAAAAGTGTGGGCGGTTTTATGGCCAAAAAGAATGTTTAGGCCTGAGTTTGAAACACGAATTAAACGCTTTGAACTTCAGATACAAAGGCGGGAAATATATAGTTCGCTTGATTTAGCACATTCTACTTTGATGCTTTTGCATGATTGTATTGATTATTCACAGCCTGCTGATATTGAATCTGATTTGACTATTCTCATTAAAAGGCTTCATACAACCATACCATTTGATGTTATTATTAACAATTGTTGTAGAAAAGTATTAGATACATTGAGTCAAGAAATGCAAAAAGATTTTACACCTTCTGTACATGATATTATTCGATCCCACTCAATGAGCCTTTTACAATTATTCGCTCATCCAACGTATTCTGTTGTCAAGTCTAGTTCAACCGATTTTGATCCTACATACAAATCTAACCTGAAAGCAGCTGTTCTAGAATATGTTGATGCAATCCCTGAAACACATTCGCGTATTGCTAAAGTTGCATGCGATTTTATTCATGATGGTGATTTAATAATGACATTAGGGCGTTCGAAATCAATTCTAGCATTTTTCGAAAGGGCTCATTACGAAAAAAGAAAATTTTCTGTTATTATTCCTGAAAGAGCTCCATATTATGATGGTTATTCAATGGCGAAAGATCTTCAAGCCTACGGGATCAAGGTTGTTGTTATTGAAGATTCGGCAGTTTTTGCTGTAATGCCCAGGGTATCCTCTGTTATTGTTCCTGTTCGCGCTGTTTTAGCAGATGGAACACTCATTACAATCTCATTTATGCAAACAATAGCCTTGGCTGCCAAACACTATTCGGTTCCATTAATTGTACTATATTGGAAGTGGAAGTTGACTGAAAACTTCAAGAAACCTGGTGACTCATATTCGATTCTGACATCTCCAAATAATGTGATATTATATTCAGATTCGAGGTTATCAAGTTCTATTGTTTTGTCTCCTGAAGGAGAAGCAGTAAGTGGTCAAAATGTTACAATGTTCATTAATGAAGACGGAGCTCATGGTCCAGCAGATATTTTCCCCCAAGTTCAGTCATTATATGATCCAAATGAATAAAACACTGTTTTTTATTAGAAATATACATTTGATAAAACAAACGCCATATTTAATTCAAGAGCCTTTCAATAGACGACAAAAGCTCATTTGCCTCAGAAAACATTGGGAAAAGATTACAAGCCTCTTTTGCAGCTCTATGAGCCTCTTGAATTTGTCCAAGTCGTTGATACAAAAGAGCCAAATTAAACCATGGTTCATACATATCAGGCTGGGCTAATGTTGCGGCCTTAAAAGCCGCAATGCTTTTTTGAATATTCTTTTTCTTTAATTCAATTAGACCCAGATTGTTGTATGCCTCTCCATTTGATGAGTTGAGCGAAGTTGCAATTTGAAGTGACTGGTGAGCTAATCTTAAGTCACCATCATTTATTGCTATATGTGCAATATTATACCAAACATCAGATTTTTCTTGGTCATTCTCTGCCAAGCTGAGGGCAGCAATAATCGCAGGGCCAACATTTTCGAAAGATCCCGAAGTCAATGATGTCATTGCTATATTATTCAATACAGGAGCAGAAACAATCCCAAGTTTTCGTAGGTAAGAATAAAACTTAAATGATGTTTCTGGCTGATCTTCATAGAATGAGGAAGCCCCTATAGAAGCAATGGCTTCTATTGAAGCTTGATCTATTTGAAGAACTTTCCTCCATAAGTCTCTAGCTTTTGGAATATCACCGATAGATTCACATAACTGAGCTTGAGCCAGAAGGAATTTAATCTCATGAGGGAATTGTTCATATCCTGTTTGAAGCTCTGATATAGCTTTGTTTGGTTGGTCTATACGCAAATAAAGCTTGGCCAATTCAAGACGCGATTCAATGTTGTAAGCAGTATATAAAGAAGACTTAAATTGCGCTTCTGCTTCAGGATACAATCCTAATTGGTAGTAAGCCCTTCCAAGCCTATTCTTCCACCACCAATCATCGAAACCCGCAAGTTTGGTGCACGAAGCTGATAGTTGAACTGCTCTTATTGGATCTCTGAGTCGTTGAAGCAAATAGTCTATTAATATTCGAGCTAAGAAAGGATTCTTTGCAAATTTTTCGATGTTGATTGAGGTAATATCAGGTTCTTCTCCATTAAACGCCAGTGAAGCAGTTGCTAAACGAGTAAAATGTGATGTTGATGATGTGGTAGGTGCTGCACCAACCCTTCTCGAATTAATTTGTGAAGAATGCATGTATCCAGATGTCAACCTAGAACCCACCATTCCTGTCCTCAAAGATGTTCCGGGCCTTGGAACTTTTTCAAGCATACCTTCTTCAAAAACTATATCTGAAGCAGAAAGCTCGTCTGGTTCAGTAAAATCGTAATAACTCTCCTCGCTCCTTATTTTGCAAATTATATACCATTTTTCTCTCTGATTCTGACTCGGAATCAATTTGCACGATTCAGAACATGGTTCATACTTCCTAAGTCTCATATAATGAAGAGTTTTAAACAGTGGATCCATTCTCATGACACTTTTTCCAAAAACTCAAGAAATAAATCAGTTCATGATTCTCTAGTCTCTAATTCATTAGATTTAATAGGAAAAAATTCTCTATGTGGAAGAAAGGAAATTTTTGCCCGACCAAAATTTTTGATTGAAATTTTTGTCACCACATATCAGTTCATTTTTTAAGATGCAAATCTTCGTTAAGACACTTACAGGCAAGCATATTACTCTTGAAGTTGAACCAACAGACCGCATTGAAGATGTTAAGGCTAAGATCCAAGACAAGGAAGGAATTCCCCCAGACCAACAACGTTTGATTTTCGCAGGTAAGCAACTTGAAGATGGCAACACCCTCCAAGACTACTCCATCCAGAAGGATTCCACACTTCACCTTGTTCTTCGTCTTCGTGGTGGATAAAACTCAGTTTTTCATTTGATTATTTCTCTCGCCTCAACTCTGTATGATAGTACTGTTTCTTGTTTATCAATATACATTCTAAATACACTACATCCATGAGATAATGGGAAGAATTGAAGAGAATAATTCTTACTCTACCTTCATTGAATCAAAATATCACCCAACCAAAATTCTTCAACAACAATATTATTAAGTATTCCATAAATTTATTTTCAATGAAATGAAGATTGAAAAACTTGAGTGTCATTTGGAAACATCATCTTTAAACATTCAATAAAACTCAAATATATCGGAGAAAGTTTTGTTGTCGAAACTTTCTCCGATATATTTGAGTTCTGTGAAGATTGAACCCTTTTTTAGTTCTCATTCAATACAAGAACAAGGAGGATTTTAATAAGAGAAGGTCTATATAGACTGAAGAATCATCAGAGCTGTGCAGCAGAACTCATTCCATTTCTCGTGATTGAGTTCATTTTAACCCCATCAAAGTGAATATGGATCGGAGGAGAACCATTATCAGAGTCAGATTTGTCTTCTTTGCAACAAATTTTCTTTGTACAAATGGCTAAAAATATCAATAAGGGAATAATGACAATACAGGATGCTTATAGATTACCCATTTTACTAGGGATGTTAATTGGGGTTAAAAAAATCAATGTTGGGGACATTTCAAATAAAATTGAATAAATTGATAAATGGGGTCATCTTCTGTTTGTAAAAAATTCTAATTGTAATTTTTTTTATGGAACTTCTGTTTTTGTCTTTGTTGGTTCCAGTGGAATAGAGGGATATCAGCATTGCAATGATGAGAATTGAAGAATTGTATTTGATATGATAAAAAATTTGATGAAATGAATTATTTTGATGTTGATTCAGATGTTGCTTTAGAGAATGATGAAGATCAATGATCAATGAAAGAATGAGACACTTCAAAAGCACCTGAATATACATAGAATAAACAGTCCTGATTTCAGAAATTGTAATACATCATCTTTCTTGATCCTTCTCCAGAAAAAAATAATACTACATATTCGCTAGGAATTAAATTGTTAATGGTAATAGCAAATTACATTGATGTTGTTTCTGAGAGAGACGAATAGAATATTCAAATACTTCTATGCACAATGTTAATTGATATTGAAAATATGAGTTTGTGAATGAAGATAGAGAATGCATTGATATGACCCGATATTGGAAGACATCATTCATTGAACGATTTGTATTGTCAACTCATATATCCCCTAAGTGAATAAAAATGGGATGGGATCAAGAAGATGGCTGAGAACAAACAGATACTGATAGATAGAACTGATTATAAACAATGATTTGATGAATTCTATATAGATTTATATAGAATAAGTGAAGCCAAATCAGAGTATGATCATTTCATCAATATACAGTGAATATGAGATCTTTTTCAACTTCATCTCGGTGTTTTTGCTCACAAGTAGTATCTTAACCATACGAGGTGGTCAGCGATGAGTACTCTGAAGTAACCTTCTCTCTGTTTTTGGATTGCTACCAGGGAATTAAACCACTTCAAAAAATGTCTTTTTATTTTTTAATGGATCAGAATATTTCTTTTGAGAGTTTTCTTTTTGGAGAAGGAAATGAAATTAAAATAAATGATATTGAGTTTTGTGTCGATCGAATTGTTATGTTGCCAAAGATCCGACCTCATCAACTTGAAAAAGCAGTGGATTTGTCATTTGAGTATTGCAAATTGCCTTCTTTTCGTCAAAAACTATTAGAAAACCCTAATAAGTGTCCTGTTTTGATATATCAATTGCACAAGAGAGGTATTTTAGTATTTGGAGAAATCGAACCTTTTTTGCGAAATAGGGACACTTTTATGTTGTGCTATTATTTGCGGAAAGAGATCAAAAATTTTGATAGTTTTATTAAAAGAAAGTCCAAACCCTATGGTTTGGATGAATCATTCTTTGAGAATGAAAATGATATGGATCAATTGATCGAATATGGTTATCTGCAATCAAGCATTGAGTATTGTCTCAAGTATGATGTGATTGATGATTTAGCTGGTTTTGATAATTTAAATCAATCAGCTAAATGGAGTCCATTTGAGTGGAGTCATAAGTTAGAGTATCTTGATCTTCTATCTTTTTCAGGATTTTTTGGCTCAATCAAATGCTTTAAGCATCTGTTAATGAAAGGATTTGAGATCAATGCTAAAGTGCTATCGATGGTTGTATGTGGTGGTTGTTTAGATCTTTACCATTTATGTATAGGACTTCAATTTGAAACACAAAATCATGTTTGTAAAGCATCTGAGTTTTTCCACCTTTCTTTGTTAGTTTTCATGATTGAAAACGGAGCTGATATGAATGCAAAAGATAAAGATTTTTAATTTTCAAAATTAATTGGACTCCTCTTCATTATGCTTCTGCTAATGGTCATCTTAGTGTTGTTGAATATCAAGTTAATAAAAAAGCTGATATAAATGCAAAAGATACAGTTGTTGAGTTTTTATATTTAATTTGACTCCTCTTCATTATGCTTCTGCTAATGGTCATCTTAGTGTTGTTGAATATCTAGCTAATCAAAAAGCTGATATAAACGCAAAAGATAATGGTGTTGAGTTTTTATATTTAATTTGACTCCTCTTCATTTCGCTGCTCAAAGAGGTCATCTTAGTGTTGTTGATTATCTAGCTAATCAAAAAGCTGATACAAATGCAAAAGATTATAGAGTTGATTTTTTATATTTGATAGGACTCCTCTTCATATAGCTGCTGAATATGGTCATCTTAGTGTTGTTGAATATCTAGTTAATCAAAAAGCTGATATAAATGCGAATGATAAAAATGGGAAAACACCATTGGGATTAGCAAGCCGAGAAGGTTATTCGAATATTGTTGAATTCCTCAAGAGGAAAGGAGGAAAATAAGTCAGAAGAGGATTAAAACCAAATTCATAAGGTTTATTTTGAATAAGTGATCAAGCACTGGCTTTGAAGGTTACATTGCTGGAGTTTATATGAGATATCATAAGGGAAAGCTCTTTTTGAGAAAAGATAATCAATGTTTGATGAATATATGATGAGTTTACATTAGATACCTTTTATCTGGTTTTCTTAAAAACGATCAAATAAACAACTTGTTCGAACGTTACTCTCAATCTTTAATCGAGTGGTCAACAATTGAGTGCTGATTTTTATATCAAAATGTGAATCTAACCCACTTGTTCGCAGACATATGAACTTAGTGAGTCTCAAGTATCTGGGCTCGTTCCTAATTATGGTATGCAATATCATTTTTTCCTATTTCCCTATGAAGTTTAAGGATTCAACATGGGTTTCTATTGCAGACTCACTTGCTGGTGGTGTTTTCCTTGGCGCTAGTTTTATTCATCTCATCCCAGAATCGTCTCATGCATTCCATGATGCACATTTACCCATTGTTCCATTCTTTTGTGTTGGTGCCATTTTCATAATGGTAGTGTTTGATGTTTTTCAAAACCCAAGCCTTGATCTTAAGGAGTGTGATGCTAATGATAATGATGGAAGGGAATTAGATGTAGAATCTAACGAATCACCATCATTGAGTCATAAGAATACATTTTTATTCATTATGATTCTTATTCATTCATTTTTTGAATCGCTTTCTTTAGGAATTACCAAAGATAATGCATCATTTTGGGCTTTGTTCTTCGCAATCATTGCTCACAAGCCAGTTGTTTGTTTTGCTTTAGGTCTCGCCATTCTCAGTGATAAAGTCTCCACAAAACTATATATTATTCTGATGTCCATCTTTATCTTCTCAGCTCCACTCGTGACAGTATCATTCATATATATTGGACAGTCTGCTTCTGCAAAATTTGCAGGAATAATGAATGCTATATCATCAGGAGTTTTTATATTTGTAGGTTTTAATGAAATGCATGTATTGCTTCACACTAAGCTCTCAAGAAGTGACAAAATATGGCACATCATCTCTTTCTTCGTTGGAATACTTTGGATGGCCCTTGTTGCAGTGTTTGTCGGAGAACACTCTCACTAAAAATCAACAGGCATTTTATTATTTTATGGAAGAGAATCCCACCCTTAATCGTCTACGAAATGATATACCAATATCATGCGACATTTCCCAATATCAAAAAAGGAAAAATATTGGGAAAGATAGTGTTTCTGATTATTTTTTGTCGAATAATCCACAAAATGGGAGGAATGTTGTTTTAAGGATATATAACGAAAAAAATCCGACAGAAATATTTATTAAACAGTTTTCTTTGGAAGTTAGATGCCTTTACCAGAACAAAAATCCGTTTATCGCGGGTATTATTGGGTATTCTGTGTTACAGCCTTTGTTTATTGTTTTAGACTTGAATAATATGGATTTTTTAGACATTAGAATGTCTAATGATAAAATTGATTTGACTCAAAAGTATATTATTACTTTATGTTTATCATATGCATTGTATACTATTCATTCGAATGGATTTATTAGCCGAAGCATAAGACCTCAAAGTATTGTTCTTAATGATACAAATTTGCCAATAATTTTTGATTTTGCCTATGTAAGATATCCATCTAATTCCAAAAGGAACATTAAAGGATCAGAAGAGTTATTTTCAGACTATTTATCTCCAGAATATATTGATGGTGAAATATATAACGAGAAACTAGATGTTTATTCTTTCGGGCTTTTAGTTTTAGGGTTCTTTTTAGAACCTGAATCCAGAAATGACACTATTAAAGGTATCAGTTCAGCTATTCTTCAAGGAAAAAATCCAAAAGCTTTTAATAATATTCCGGAGCCTTTGAGTAGTTTAATTAGAAATTGTATTTTGAAGGATCCATCAAAAAGATATAGTATTTCCAAGATATTGGATGCTCTTCAAAAAAATTCAGGAGATCAATATGACATGAATCGAATAAATGAAGCAATGAATACCATCAAAACCCATTACAATAGATTCATGAAAAAGCAAATACGAGAATGCTTGGCAAGTCCGAAAGGCATAGAGAGTTTAAAAAATATTATCGAAGAATCAGCATTTGATTTGTCAGGTTTGTTTTTCCAAACAACTTATAGTCTTTTCAATTCTAAAGTGTCAATTGATTTGGTTATTCCAATTATTGATTTATTGCTAGAATTAATTAAGAATAAAGATGGATGCACAAGTTTTGTGAACAAGTCCCTCATTTATCAACTACCTTTTAACAATAATGATGTTTTTGAAAAGTGTATGGAGGTCTTATATTGGGTTTTTACTCATTGTTCTATGATTATTGACGAAAAATTAGTTCCATTATTTAAATTTGTTATTAAAAAAGATCCAATCAAATCACTGACATTGTTTTCAATATATATAAGCAATACCTCACCTAAAATGGAATATATTGATACAGTATTGAAGTCTTGGAAAGTTTTTGCTTCTCTAAATGGAGATACAGGGAAAAAGTATATATCACTTTTATATAACGTGGTTAATAAATATGAAAATGTCAAGAAAGATAGGATTGACACATTCCTCTTCATTTTCGACAAGATGATGAGATCTGATTGTTTAGATACCTCTTTTTCCTCTTTGTTAGCCCTTTCAAATCTTTCGGGCGAAAAACTTGTTCTTGAAAACTCTATTGTTAGGAGACTCATTTCGAACGAAACTTATGGGAGTTCATTAGTCTCAATCATTTTACGTTCATCTCAATTAGAGCTGAAAAAAGACCAAATATCCAAGGATATTTTAGATTTTCTAATATTATTTTCTCAAAAATCCAATAAAGCCAATTTTTTATTGTGCTTAATTGCTGATTCACCATTAGGAGCAGAACTATTAATTCAAGATACAAGATTTTTAACACTTCCTCTTCCATCCTATTCCGATACATTACGGATTTTTCTGGTTTTAAACAGAAACAAGAATTATAGGAGAGATTTCGCTTCAAATAAGCACTTTTTGTTCATGTTTTATCAAATTTGTGAACACAAAGGGACTGTTTCAGTTCATGATCTATCCAAAACATTATTATCATTTGATATCACACCAGAAATCTTGGAACTATGGAATTCTTCATCTATAATTCATCAATTCATCAATATTTCACACCATTTAAATGATGAAAAATCAGTTTATTACTGTTTGAATACATGTTTTAAGTTAGCGAACACACTTTATTTTGATGTTTTTTGTGATTTGATTCGATTTTGTTTTGGGTATTATAATCAATTTGAATCATGTAAGAGATCTTCAATCAGATTATTTATGCTTCTGAGTAAATACAAAGAGTGCTGCCAAGTGATGATATCTTTAAAAATACCAGAATTAATTAAAAATGATATACAATCTGAGTATTCTCAAGCATCATTGATATTTTATCAGAATATCAGTAATCTAATATCATAGATAATATAGAAATCTAAATTACAATTTATTCTTTCACAAAGCACATGGCTTTTAAGTATTTCATTAGTCTTTCTTTTTCTTCCCGGATAACTTGTGATTTCATAAGTTCCCATTGTGACTGTCTTCTTGGAGAGACCGAGTTTAAGTGTTCAGCCTCATTTATTGTTTTAGGTGTGATTTCTAATGATAATTGATCATTAATGGAATTAATAGTTCTTGAAGACAGTTGAGTTCTTTGAGTATATTTTGATAACTTGTTTTGTAGCATTTCTATTGTTCTTTCTTTTTCGATAATTACTTGAATGGATTTTGCTAGTTTATCTTTTGTTCTCTTATGGCTCATGTTCTCTTTCAAACACTGTCTCTCTGCTTTTTTAATATCTATTTGTTGCACAACTAGTTTCTTCTGAATTTTGGAATTTTTTTCTTCTTCAATATGAACTTTGGAGATTTTGTCCTGATATTTGAGTTCTAATTTTTGAATTCTTTTCTGCAGTTCAGATATATAATTCTCAATGTTAGAATGTATTGTTTTGGAAATTGATGAGGATACATTTTTTGGCGAATGAGGTCTTGATCTATTATTCTTTGGAGTACTTGTTGAAGATATATTAGTTACCATGATTACGGCAGAAGAATCATTCTCAGATAATGGTGTTTTATCAAATGATTCTAGAACAATACATGATGTATTTGAAAAAGGAGTGAATTCATTCCTCATTATTACTGGTGACTTTGGAGATGAGCGTGGAACATGGAGTTTGGGGGATTTAGGAGATTCTATTCCCTTCCCAAAAACTAAATCCCGATGTTCTTTTGTTTTTTCTTTGGGAGTGTCAAATCTCTTATTAGAAACTTTGGAATTTGGGGTGGTAACAGAACTTATGCTTGATTGTATTGGAAAAGATTGAAATAAAACTGATAAATTCGATAATGAAAAACAATTATTCTTTGGACGAGATAAAAATAAAATATCATTTTTCATTTTCTCATTCTTGAATTCCAAATTAGAAATATAATTTTTTTGTTCAAGGAGTTGGTCTTGCAAACAAAAAAGCTGGCCCAACATATCAGATCGATCAATTTCATCAGAATCTTGGTTATAATCAACAATTGATTTACTTTTTCTATTCTCAATGTTTGAATTATTTGCCATTTGAATCCTTTTCTTGTCAACAACAATTTTCTTCATTTTTTCAATTTCCCTAGAATAATTCATTATTCTATCCACAATATCAACAAGAAACTTTTTTAAATATTTAATGAAAATAACTAAATGACTAATAATATGTTTGTTTGAGTTATTGAAAATCTGTGTTGAATGAATCAATGAAGATTCCATGGATTTATCTGCATCGCCAGAAATTTTTGATAAAACTGCAAATATATTTTTGCTTGCTTCATCTATGCCCATTGCCTTATCTTTACTAAAGTGATTCATTTTCATCACTAATAACTGAAGAGGGCCACTAATATCACTTTCCTCAAGAAAACCGACATCAACAAGTGATGTAACTACACAATCTAAAGATTCCCACATTAAACTTTGGTCGTTGGAAACTAGATTATTTTTAATAAAACTGAGAATATGTTTTGACAATTCAACACATATTCTTTGTGACGAGAGTTTGAGAAAATCAAACTTTGTTTTCATGTTAGATAGCTCCATTTTTAAGCTTTGAAAATCAGAAGAAATTTTGTTGATTGTATCAGTGTCATAATTAATTGGTAATGGCAATGAAAAAACAATAGAAGATGGGTTAATGACATTCTTTTCATTAGTAACATAGAGCAATGATACTGATAAGGAGCCTGAAATATATAAACCATTACAATTTGAGTTAGAATATTCTATATTGATCATATTATCTGTGGAAATAATCCCATCTTCAATGGGAGAACACAAAAAACTTTTGGAATTATCAATACTCACAATAGAACAATTAAAAAAGTTAAGATCAGGGATTCTGCTAACATGATTGAATATTTGAGCAATTGAATCTCCATCTACTTGATCCAAATTCATTTCAACTGCTTTTTTAAGCTGATTTTGAATGATCAAAGATTTTCTCAGCTCTTTCTCCAAAATATCATTCTGTTTCATAAGTTCAGCATTTTTTGATGCTTGAAGAAATATTGCATGTTTGAGTGCATCAAAAATTTCATTCTCAGATTTTCCTTTAAATGAATCTATTTGATCAAGAGCCAGCTTCCAAATTTCATTTTCAGCAAGCAATTCCATTAATTTATGCTTCATTTCATCAAATCTAGAATCAACTTCACTTATTGGAATCATTTGATATGATTCAGCCTTTTGAGTATAGGGCAAATATTTATCAATACAATGCAATAAGCTGTGATGAATATTTTCAAATTCTGTCCCATTGTTAGTTGGTCTTGAAAAAAAAGACTTCAAAGTTAAAACAAGCTCGCTTCTAAATGAAGAAAAAACAGAAATCATTGAATCTCTAGTAACTTTCGAAGTTTGAGCAATTTCCCAGTTTTTAGTTTCGTTTTGAAGAGATTTTTGAGTTGTCAAAAGTAAGGAGTATTTTTCGCTGATATTTTTTTCAATTTCAAGTCGATTAATCTCTTTCAATGATTGAAATATGATATCATCATTCCCTTCATCCACTACAGGTATTTCTTCATCTTCATTGAGTATTGGAGAGATGGAATGAGAATCTAAAACAGCAAGAAGGGAATCTCTCTCACGAATAGCTTTCGATAGATTCTTCTTGAGATCATCAATTTTTTTGATAAACTCAAATCTCATCTGGGATAATGCTTCATCTTTTTGTGAAATAATATCCAAATACTGTTGATTCATCATTTCATCTATTTCAATTTGCTTTGCTTTGATTTTGAAATGAATCTCATCATTAACCTTTTCCATTTGAACTTTAACTCTTTTTTCTTCTTCTTTCAATATCCTCTCATAATGATTAACCATGTCAGAATATCTTTTTGAACTATTTTTGATTTCTTCATTAAGGACTTTCGAGTCTCTTTTTTGAATAGTATTAATTTTTTCCTCATATAATGCAATAGTGTTCCTTATTGAGTTATCTTTATCACCAGACTCGAAAGCCGATGCAAATTTCTCAATCTGAATTTTCAGTTTTTTCTCATTTTCTAAAACTCTTTTTTCATTTAGTTCTTTCAGTTGTTTAATCTGCATCTCATACTTTTCCACAACATCTCCAAAGCCATTAAAAGATGGCTCATCATTTATAATTCTTGTCTCCGTCTTTTTGGAGTTCATTTGTTCAAGATAATCAATTCTATCTTGCATACTTTGTATGGTCCTTTCCAATGAACCTTTTGTTCGTTCAAGCAACTGCAACTTTTTCTCCTTAATTAGGTCATTCTGCCTCATTTTGCTGATCTGATTATGCAGATCCTTACATTCTTCTTTAATTTTTTTGCTTTGCTCATTAACCATAAGGATCTGTGCTTCGAATTCTATCTCTTTTTCAAGATCTAAAACCTCATCATCTTTTTCATGAATCTCGGGAGTTGTACTTTTTTGCTCAATGCTCACCTTATCTGATCTAAGTTGATTCACAAGTTTCTGAAGCTCAGATATTTTTTTATAAGCCATTTCCAGTTCTTTTTCTTGTGAAAAATCTTTATCTCTATGTTCGGGCCTTCTTTTTTTCCTTCTCTCAGCATTAAACTCAATAGATGCCAGTGTATTATCCTTAATAGATATTACTTTTTCGCATTCCTGAACTTTTTTCTCAAGAGATTGAACTATTCCATGATGATATTCAGAGACCATCTCAGCTGATTGCTCTTTTGACTTATTCAAACTTTCAACAAGCGCGCTTAAAGCTACAATATCAAACATTCCCATATCTTGTTGTGTAAGTAATGAGCTATCCAAATCATTTTTCCCTTTTTTCAATAATTCAAACCAGTATTTCAATGAATCGAGTAGTTTTGATTGCCTCTCTGCAATATCTGAATGTTCTTCTAAAATTTGTGCCAATCGAGATCTTGCTTCAAATAATATATTTTCCTGATCTATATTAGCACTAGGAGCATCATCCGCCGCCATTTCTATCAGTTTAAACATCAATTCTTGATCCTGTACTTCGAAATCCGAAATTAACTGCCTAATTCTCATTGTACTTTCATCAAATCGCTGGTAATTCTCTCCTTTGTTTGCAATTTCTTCCCTTTTTGACGCTATCTCAACATCACTCTCTTCCCAAAACTCCTTCGCTTTTTTCTCATCATATATCCAATTCCCTGGAATATTCTTGCGAATACCACTAGAATCACTAACTGCACCATTTGGGGCTTTCCGAAAAACCCGGGGATTCTCACCCGGGTAATATAACTTATTCATTATTTATATATTGATTGCCAACGGAGTGATTTTATTTCAAGTACGTTTTAACAGAAATTTTTATTTCAAACAGATTTATGAATGCTGGATCCTCATATGTTTCTGGGTCACGATCTGATGTTATGATTAGTGATAGTAGTAAGCAAATACTTGAAGGGACATACTCATCGATGGATTTTCTATTTCCTTTGGTTCATCAGATGACTAAGAATGTTGAGATTTCAAAGGTTGTGGAGGTTGTTGTGGTTGGTTTTTACATGTTTCAGGTGTTGACAGTGGCTTTTTGGAATAGAAGCGCTAATTGTGATAATGATGGGAGCTGCTTTAGGAGTTATTCGACAATGGAATCGTTGGCTTTTTTTGTTAAGAAGGAGATGAGTGGGCAAGATGATTTGATTCTGTTTGCAATTCATTTTTTGGTTTTTGCTGGGGTAATGAGCGGAGTATATTCTCTGACAAATGGACAAAGCAAAAAGAGCAAATTTGGTAACTTGTCTTTGTACATTTTGCATTATATTTTTCAGTATTTTTGTTTAATTGAGTTACATCCAATATCATTATTAATCGTTAGATCATATTTTTTGGCCGAATCGGTTCCTGATTACTATATTATGTTGATAATATCCGTTATAATGTTAATAGGGTATTATTTTCTATTTCTGTATTACACAACTTTGGTTAATTATTCATGCTATCTGTCAGGATCTTGTTTTTCATCTTTTGACAGCAACCTGGTTTTGATTGCTTTTTCATTTTCTCCTGTTTTTTATATCACTGATCAGATATTCCAAGTGTTTCCTTTATGGAATCACACTCTTATCATCATATTGTATATTGTTTTATGTTTATGGGTTTTAATGAGAATGAGAAGAATGACTTTTCATTCGAAGATTTCTAATATTTTACTGTGTTCTACCCTACTAAATTGTTTAGATCTTTCAGTTCTTGACATCTTGAAAAACCATGTCAAATTCGTTCTAAGTCAAACCTCGATGATTATTGTAAGTATATCCATCACTCTCATTGGAAATGTAATTCTATTTTCAATTAATAAAAAGATGAAGAGTGAAGCAAATCAGTATTTGTCGATTGAAGAAGAAAATGACCCCAAGAAAAATAATGCAGAGTTTTTTGAAACAAAGAATTTTGAAAATAATCTTGAAACAATTAAATTTTTCCTTTACACAGGTCTTAATAACATATCTGAACTGTTTCTAGATTTTTCCTTCATGAAATATTGTTTATCAAAATGGAAAGATTTGGAATTATTATTACATTGTTTACGGATTTCGTCTTTTTTCCCAAGTGAGATTAGGTTGCTTAACATGATTTTCAACTCTGTAATGTCAATAAGAATTATACCATTTGAAGCAAGATTCTTAATATATCAAATTAATAAGGTGAAGGTCTTAAGGCAATCTTCATCATCAAGATCTTCCTCCGAAAAACTAATTGAAATGAAACAGAGTCTGATGAATCTTGAAACCACATTATCATCCTTCTGGCACAAAGAGAATAGTATTTCAATCGAAGATCTCAGAATTTTTTATTCCAATTTAGAGAAATCTAGGTCTTCGTGGGAATCCACAATTCAAGATTTCCCTAATAGCCCATCATATTATAATGAATATTGCCATTTTTTAATTGAATGTGCCACTGATTTTGAAGAAGCCATTGTTATCAAATATCATGAAGTAATGGCTGAAAATGGGTACAATTTTTGTGTTGATACATGTTTCATCAGATTCATCAGAGTTTATCCTCATTATTACAAAAACAAGGTTATGAATGCCAAGGGACAAATAATGAGCATTAATTCGAAAGGAATATCAAGAGGAAGTGCAAACCAAACTACAAGTTCCATTTCAAATAATTTAGAGCTATCACAAATCAAAGAAGAAGATACTGCAAGATCAATTATTACCCAGTCATCACTTCGGATGGCATTTCAAAGAGCAACAAAAGGATCCAAACCCAAAAACCATAACCGAATTATTTTCTTTTTAATATTAAGTTCGATACTATCTTTAAGCACTTTGATATACTATTTCATTATTATATCTTCACAGTTTCAAAATCGAGAAAAAGCTATTGAATACCCATACTATTTGTCAGAAATCAAGAACCACTATTATAGAAGTCAATTAATGAATTTTATTATGTGGGCTTCATCAGTATCGCCAAAAACATTTAATATGAACGAAACCATTCAATTAGAGTGGAAAAACACATGTGGATACTTTTCTGATGTGTCATCGACAGGCAATATAAAAGATCTATCAATTGATTATAATAAGAAAGCAATCTCTGATTTGAATACATTCCTCTCTGATTTATCCGATTTAGTTTTATATCAAGGAAATTTAAGTTCAATCATTAGTGTTTTATTATCAAAAAACGTGTTGTTGATGTTTTGTAATGGAAGCTATCCTAGTAGCAATAAATCATATGATTTTCGAATTTCAGCATCTTTTACCCTGATGCAACAATCAATGATAATTGGCGAATCACTTTCGACTTCACCAGATCAATTGTTCAATAACAATTCCAAGATGTGCATTGTAACATCCACTATCCCCAATATAGTATCTACAATTAACTTAATGTCACAACAACTTCTTGAATATCAATATCAAGTGGCTGATAATATTGGAATTGTATTTAAGGATCTTGATATCAAATACCCAGGAATTTTATATACAATTATTTCATTTCCATTATTAATCCTATTTATATTGCTTTTTATTGAAATTAAAAAATTTTCACAGTATATTCTCCTCATTGAGTCCCAATTCAAACATGAAGCTATCAAGCCAATTAGGAAAGAGTCACGAAATGATACTGATACATTTATAAATTTCTCTGGTGGGAATGCAAGTGAAATGAAAAATGTTTGTTACATTCTCTTTTTGTTATGTATTGTAGTGTTCATCCCAGGTATACTTTATATAATGGTTTTTATTGCCAAGGGTGTTAACAGAAAATATTCAAATATTGGGACATGGTTGTTTTATTCGGATCAAAGGACTGCTCTAACAGCCCAAACAATTCAATCATTATTCATATCAGTATGGCTCACAAATGTCAATTTATCTTCAGGTTATCTGAACAAAACTGAAGAGAAAACCAAAATAAGTATTCTTCTTGAAGAACTGGAAGATTTAAGAGAAAAATTCTTAGGATCAAATGAAAAATATGATAAAATAGTGGGCGAATCCACAAAATTAGATACATTTTTGATGAAAGAGAAGTGTTCTGTGTCCTTGTCAAGCTCATCCCTACATGATACATATCGATGTGTATCAGCAAATCAACAATTTACATTTTTCAAGAACTTTGTTACGGAATCAGTGACAAATATTCTGACTCATAAAGGAATTGTTCAAGGATCGCATCTATTAAATACCTTCCACTTGGCAATGGATCATATTATTCCATCACTCGAACTGATACACCAATACACTATTGAATTGCTTGATGAATATGTGTCGACATTCAACCAACAGGTGTTACTTTGTTTTTCATTCGGTGTAATGCTCATTGTTATGGTTTTTTCACTACAGTTATCATTTATCAATGCAATTGGCAATGCTTATAAGTCCTTAATAGTCATGCTTCGTCGAGCACCTCCAGTCTCAATACCTTCTAATGAGAAACTTGTTGAATATTTGTTTGGAGCCTCAAATGATAACTGGGCAAAGATGGAAACAGCTTCCAGTGCAATCATTCAAAGCTCAATTGATGGAATTATATTCACAAGTAAGACTGGAATAATTGAGAAAACAAATAAGGGATTCACATCAATACTTGGGTATAAACCTGAGCAAGTACTTGGTCAAGATATTTCATTATTATTTGATAAGAAAGATGGGACAAACATCAAAAACCAAATGCAATTAATGATTAATAACCAAAGATCATTGTATTATGATGATCATTTTATCTGTATGAGTGATAACCAATCAGAAATTTCATGCCACATGATTCTTCTGGGAAGAAGATTTGAGAATTCAAATGATGTTGATTCTTTTGTAATAATCTTGCGTAATGAAACAGAATTAATAGAGAATAGAGCTCTTGCAGAAGCAGCAAAGAAAAAGAGCGAGTCATTATTGTTTGAAATGTTGCCACGTGATATTGTAATGCGGCTCAACGATGGAGACAAAGAGATTCATTTTGCAGTGGAATCTGCTTCAATTATGTTCATTGATATTGTCAGATTCAGTGAGTTTTCATCATCATTAACAGCTCCAGAAATAATGGGCTGTTTGTCTGAGGTCTTTGCTTCTTATGATAGTCTCCTTCAACTATATCCACTATTAACAAAAATCAAAGTTATTGGAGATGTTTATATGGTTGCATCTGGTCTCTTTTCTCCAAATACACCACATCAAAAGCATGCAGAACAGATCATTAAGTTCGGAATCGAAGTTTTGCAGCAACTCGAATCATTTAATATTAAGAATCACTCCAATCTCTCAGTGAGAATAGGTATTAATTCAGGAGGACCAATAATTGCAGGTATAATATCAACAGACAAGCCTGTTTTTGATATCATTGGAGATGCAATAAATGTTGCTGCAAGAATTCAGAGCAATTCTCTTCCCGGAAAAGTTCAAATATCTCAAGCAACATATGATTTAGTAAGTTCTCTTGATTTTGAATTTGAAGAAAGAGGAGAAATAATGTTAAAAGGAAAAGGAAAATCAAAAGCATATTTTGTTAATTCCCCTAATCATAGTGGGTTTGTGTTCTCTGCTGTTAGTTCTATGAATGCAAAAAGTTTTGAATAAACAAGTTTTACTTTCTCTTTTGTACCAAATATGTAATAAAAGTACCTTGCTTTATCTCTAAAGAGCCTTTTTCTTTAATCTCAAGAGAGTTGTCACCATAAATTAACTCATAAACATCACGAGATATATGCACTCTCATTGGTATTCCATTGTGTTCCATTTGTTGGGCAATATTAATAGATGGTCCAAGAATTTCGAAAGAGGGCTTCTTAGTCCCCATAACCCCTCCAACAATTGGTCCTCCAGTATTGATTCCCACACGAATTTGTATCTTTTCATTAATTTCTTGATTCAATTCTTCAACTTGTTGAATGGTATCTAATCCGAAATATAGTGCTTGTTTTGCATGCTCTGATGGTTGATTAACCTCGGAAAAAACCCCTCCTGCAGCAACATAACAATCTCCAATACACTTAACTTTGGTCATTGTTGTGTATTTCTTAATAACATTATCAAATCGCTTAAAAAGTTGGCATAAGGTATTCATCACTGTTGATGCAGGTCTTGAAGAGCACCATGGGGTAAACTCAACAATATCAATGAATACAACTGAGGCTGATTGAATCAAAAATGATATTTCGCTTTCTCCATTTTGGACTCTGGTGACCAATTGTGAAGGTAATATGGATTCAAGTAGTCTGTCGCATAAAGCTCTTTCATTTTCTATGAGACTTTGATATCTGGATAGATCTGTCACATCTCGAATGGAGATAATCTGGAGTTTGTTAAAACTCAAAGAATCAATTTTCAGGAATTTCTTTGATTCAATTTCAACAACAAAAGGAGTTTTTTTGGTTGTGTCTATATGGAGAGAATTCATAAAGTCTTTTATATTCTGTCCCACCATTGTTTGTGATTCAATTCCAAAGAGTTTCATAAATTCCATGTTAACACCCTCAATAATACCATTGCTACTTGAGTAAATATATCCATCAGGGTATTCATTCAACAATTTTTCATAGAACTCATTATCTCTGACAGCATAAGAGTGGGATTCTTCGGAGAAATCCCCAGATAGAACTCTTACGATATGTGAATTCATCAGTAGAACAGATGGCTTAAAATGGCTAAACAAACCAAGCACAGATTTCATAAAATGGTTAATTTGATATATCTTGGAAATAATAATGCCTTCGATTAAAATACACGTCAAAACAAGGACAAATAGTATGATAAATACCCGATTCATTTCTTTAGTCAAAGCTTTCTGTATTGTTGGTATGATCTCTTCAAACATTTTCCCAAAGAAGCCTTCCAATACTGGATCTATCATCATAAGCCAAATTGTGCTAAAAACAGTATCCGACATGGTTAAAGGAATACCATAATCTTGATAATCAATAGTTTTTGAATGGAAAAGGGGATCAATAAGCCTATATAAATAATCAACAGAATAGCATGAAATAATATCTTCAATTCTGTCTATTGTATGGTTTTTGGGACAGTTTTGAGTTTGTTCAACTGCTCTGATACCATCATTAAATCCTTCAAATGGTAGTGAATTATTCACAGAGTTACCAAATCGAGCTAATTCAAAAAACCCATCAGCCCTGGCACTTCGTATTTGATAATTAGTTATTAGAGATTTTCGATAAAAGCTTAACATGTGTGGTATAGCAAAACTACTAGCATATATACTAGCTGAGTACAATGCTCCAATTTTATAAGCATAGGATCCCATTATATTGTTTAAATGAGGAGCAGCTAAAACTTGTTGTTGACTTTGAATTTCTATCAGTTGATAGATGCTAAATATGCAATAATCTATCAGAACTGATGTTAGGATTGTCCCTAAAATAATGAAAAAGAAATCAGATATACCATAATTAGACGCGATTCCAACATTGAATAATTTCATAATACTCTCTTCTTGTTTATTCATATCCGAGTTGGTTGTGGATGTTGTGCCGCTTTCTTCATTTTTCGCTTTGAGATGTTTAAGTCCATCTGATAATTGTGAAATAACATTTTTCGGGAGTGTGATAATGGCTGAAAATAGCCTAACTTTATTATTCTTAATTGAATTTATCTGAATAAACACAGATATTATACTAATTATCATTATTGCTATTATCAAAATCATTGCATAGTTGTAACTTGTGGTAATATTCTTTGTTCTAATTTCAGTTAAAAAATCCAATAGATTTCCTAAAACTGATGAAATAAGTTCTGCCAGAGGGTTACAATTATTCATTATATTAATTATTACCGGAGTGTAAAAATCAGTTAGCGTTAATGATACATTTGGGGATAAAAATGGAATTAAATTCACTACATAATCCATAATGCTTCCTTGAAGAGTTAAATTAACAAAACTATATTTATATGTGGTTACATCAAAAAACATATACTCATACGATGGTTCAAACAGATAATACTTTGTGGTCTTTATGTTAACACTATCAGATTGAAAAGTTCTTAAATTCTCAAGTTTTTGTATCACAGTAGATGCAGACTCAACAATGGTCGCAAGTTGCTTTTGAATATCCCATGTTCCACCCAATGAAACAGGAGGTTTTTGAAAAGATAGTGGAACTGCTTTCGGGATGGTATTAACAGATTCAAAATAAAACCGAACTGAAAAAGCAGACATCTGATAAACAAGAGTTCTAAGATGACACAAATCATACATAAAAGAAATTGGAGCTAAAAGTTCATCTACATACATTAGAGAATAGAACACTAAAGCAAGTGGTATTATTAAGATTGACAAAATCCCGATTATAAGCCTAATAACCGAAGTTGATCTTATTGATGGTATTGTTATTGATTCAATGGTAGAGGCAAGAGACATAGATTCTTGTTGAGGAATATCATGATCATCTTCAAAATCCATGTCAGTTGAAGCAGCAATTGTTCCTTCAACAACATTGAATTGCGACAAATTATTCGATTGCTGGGTGATAATATTTGAAGGTAAGTTGGGGAAGAAAAACAAACCAAAAGAGTAAGTATTATCTTTGTTAGCTATATAACCCTTTTGCAACATCCTTGTGATTTCATAATACTTCTCTTTACCCGCATAATCTGCTTTCAATTCACCTAAGAACCTGGTATAGTTTCTAGTGACATATCTATTATTTGGATATTGAGATATAATGTGCTTGAATTCAGCGTCTAGATTATCAATGGACTCAAAAGCCCTTTTTGAGTTGGTTTCAATCTCATTTATGTTCCCTTGAATAATCATATCCCAGACCCTTCTCAGTTTGTCTTTGGATGTCTGAACTTTCTTTGAAATCTCATTCATTCTACTCTTGAGTGCAGAGTTCAAACTAGTTTCTCTTAAGTGCATTATCATCAATGCCTCATTCTTAATACACTTTGCCAAAAACCCTTTAATCTTATTCTTTCTCACATTCTGGAGAATCCAACTAAGAGTTGTCTTCTCAGAAGAATAAATAGCCAAAAACTTGGCAAGAAAGAATAAAACAACTTCATTATCTGGCCATTTGTTGATCCCAAGTCTAACCAAACTCCAATCAATGGCAAGAGGATGAACATAGGAATAGCCAACCATACAGATATTCACAAATTCATTAGGTGATGTTATTGTTTCGAATGAATCATTATTTTCTAAAATAGAATCAAGAATATCCAAATTGCGGGATTGTTTTGATCGCAAAAATGTAGGTGTTACGAATAATAGAATAACAAACAACAAAAAAAACAAGAAAAAATGTGTTAATGAACCCTTCATACCACTCATATCCATAAATAAAACCGATAATGCCATTAAAGTTCCAGAAATGGAAAATGATATCAATAATGAACTCAAACTACTCGATATAAACCCTCCGTAATATTTAGTTGACATACCTCCAAAAATAATAATCAATATAACAAATGCACATAATCCATATTGAAGATTTTTTGGTGAATTATATGATAATCCATAAAAAAAACTCCCAATCAAAGACAAAACAAAAAATATATTTGGAGGATATGGAGTCACAGACATCAGGGAACTTGGATAAAATGTCAAATGGTTGGATTCTGTCAGTATAATAATATATGAAAAGATGGATGACAATGCCAAAGTCAATAAAATTAAAACAAGAGTCAATATAGGATATATCTTTGTTACAAAAATCATTTTGGAAATTGAATAACCAATAATCATCAACAATGGAGGAATATACAAAATAAAAAAAACAGAGAGAGAATATGCAAGGCATTTGGACAGGGCTGATGGCAATGATGCATGTTTGCGAAAATGAAGAATAGAATAATACAAGATTCCAAATATTGCCAAAAAAGAAACCAAAAATACAAAAAATAGTAAATTACCCCATTCATCAATATTCCCGATACTCAAATAACTAATAAAGAACCTTACAATGACCAAAAACCGTTCTGTGTCTTTATCGTTACCCCAAAAAGTTGTGATTTGAGCACAAACTGAAGGTAAAAAGAATTGAAGTACCCTCCAGAAAGTTAAAATATTAAAAATCACAGTTGAAATAGGTGTTTCACTCTTTATATGTGTTAATAATTGAATAGTGTTTTTCTTCATCCACTTAAAATAACTCACATCAATCAGGGCTCTCTCACCATTTTTCAGAAAGGAAAATGAGATGAATGAATCCGAGTCTTCATTAGATGTCGCCATATAAAACAATATGAATTCATATTCATTGAAAATTTGAGAGAATCTAACTAAACAAACGTGTAAACTGAGAATTTTGTGTTAATTTTGTGAGCAACGGAAACTGGGTTAAATTCTGAAGGATATTAGATCGTTGGGATTTAATCAATATAACGAACTCTGTTTGAGTTGCTAGAGTAAACAGTTCATCAGAATCAGAGGTGGTTTGGGTTAAGAATTTGTAAATTGGAATAAATTTGTGCAAAATAAGATTTTCAGAGGTGAAGATAGCACCCGATGAATAGGGTATTGCTATTTCTTGCGAGAAATGTGCATTCAATACTTGAATATAAGAAGAAATAATGTGATGAATTTGATATACATCTTTGAAATTAGATTCAAAAAATATTGTGTTAAACTTTTGAATCACCTTGTGCTTGGATTCTAGATCATTGGATTTTGAAAGAAGGGCAGAGAAGAAATCTAATCCAGAGAGTATTGATGAAATGTTGGGCAAAGAAATAGCATTTTCTATTCGGTTCGAAAGCTGGTGAAATATTGATTTTTTAAGATTAATACTACTGGGAATGATGGCCGAGATTCCAATAAGATCAATAAAAGTGGCAGTGTGTGGATTATCGACTGTTTGGAGGTAAAAATCTGTACAAAGTGGGATAATTAATTCATGGATCTGGAAAGCAGCCTCGAAAAAGACTTTCAATGTGGAGATAACCATGGGATTATCACAATAATTATTATATGATTTTATAATTTTGGGAAGTACATTGGAAATCAAAGAAATAACTGATGATTGCTTTAAACTCAAACAACATTGAGTAAGAATTCTTAAAACATTGATAAAAGAAGAGGGCTTGTTGATTGACAATTCATTGGTAATCACATTATTTAATGAGAACTCCTCAACATCATGTCTTCTCAAAGCTATTAAAATTAGAAACGAGGATGAATCATTACAATATACATCTTGAGATTCTATCATTCCATGTTTGGAAAGATAAAATAAGGACTTGACTGCTTCAACAGGGGATTCTGCCATGTTTGCTATGATATAATGATAAAACATATTAAACTGTGATTCTGAAATCGTTTTAAACCTACAAATAGAAGAAATAAAACGAAATACTGATATTATCCAATAAGTGTTCTTTTTATATGATAAAACTGTCTGAATATATATATCTAAAAACTGGTTATTTGACCCAATTTGGGATATAATATCTCCTGATAAAATAACTTCCCTTTTAGTTAGGGAAGTCCGATTAATCAGGTCTTCCAAAAATAGAGCAGAATGCAATTTAAATTGATAAATAATTGCTTCAGATGGATAACCATTAAAATCAGACACCAAACAAGGTGAGAATAGCAAAAGTTTTTTTTCGTCACAATCCAAGTTTTGTTTTGATAAAACTTCATCAAAAATTGAGTCCATTATATCTAAATGTTGATATTCTAAAGATTTTTCTTCTATTAATGATAAATAAAGAATACAAAGCGACATTATTGGATTGTTCTGAATCAAAAAGTGTTCAAACCTATTCTGGTAATCAATCAAACTGATTTTATTGTTTGGAAAGTAACAATAATTTTCAATTTGATTATATTCAACTTTTCCGATGATAATTTCATCCCAATGATAGATCATTTCAGCAGATTTTGGGATTTCATCCAAATTCCTTAAAAATGGGAACTTCATTGTTTCATTATTCTGAATATTGACCTTAATCATATTATCTAAATAATACATGGGAGAATTAAATTTTTCATCGAAAACAGGAAATCTTTTTCGGGCGATGTCCAAAAACACGGTAGCTTCTGCAAAACAAAGAGATGTGATATAATTGGCTATTAATTGCATATAATTATCCCCATCAGTCCCTAAGAGTGCAGCAAAAACAGTTTGCTCTTCAATATTTGATAATTGAGGATTGAGAATAAAAAATTGAGCAATTCTCAATGAATTTGCTTTAAATATTTGAATCTGGTCATTGTTTTCATTAGTAATATTATTTAAAGCAATTCCACACCAAATACCAAAAACTCTAATGTCAGAAACAATATCTAACTGTGTGGACAATCTGGTGATTATCTTCATGCATTCATGTGAGTCTAATTCTGGAAGCCATTTGTTAATGAAACATGAACATTCATATGGAAAGAAGCAGAAAAGTTGTTGTGATATTAAAACTACAAATTTCTTATCAATAATTTCAAATGGCAAGGATAATAAAAAACATATGGATGAGTAAACTGGCTGTAATATACACCTCAAGTCACATGCATTCTTTGTTACCACATCAATGGATTTTGATGCAAAAAATTTAGATATTTGCTCTTGATAATCAGATAAATAATTTGAGTCCAATTTGGTCTTCTTTTTATACCCTTTCAAAAAATCTAAAGTACTCGTTAGTATTGCTACTGATGAGTCACAGAGTCCTTGAACAATATATGGTGGCATCTTTAACATGTTAAAGTGAGATAAAAACCTAAGAATCGTAGTTAAAAATGATAGAGACGTTGGGATCATTGGTAGCGATTCAAACATGGAATAAACAAATGAATAAATGTGGTAAATATCTTCTTTTGGATTGGATTTAATAACCAGGTCTAATAAATGAGCATGTGACTCAATTGAATCTTCACAAAATATATCACAATGATAAACAATCCTATTGGTTGTGTCATAGAAGGATAGATTCTTCGAAAAATAAATAATAGTTGAATATAATTCTTCTAAAAACTCGAGGTTTTTATAAGACAAAAACTGTAGACACCTGTCAAGAATCTCAAGGCATCCATTATACCCAATGACGTTTCTCAACAAAAATAAATTTGATGATTTGAATACCTTAATAATTATTGAAGCATCATACCAACATTTAGGCTGTACAAATAGTACCCTCCTGAGAAGCCTACCTAATTCATGAGATTTTGAGTTAATAATTAATGTATTAATGCATAATGATAAGCTGTTTAAAACCATATAAGGATTATCAACATGGCTTAATATCTTAATCGGCAAAGATACATCACAAATCAAATTAGGGTTGGAAAAGAGTCTCCCAATTGTATCTAGTTTAACTTCAATAATACTGTTTTCGTTAATTTTGTTTGGGGTTAAAAGTGATAACGGAAGAGGCAACATGAAAAAGAACTTATTGTTCTGGTATTTATCATATAATAGATTAATCTTCAGATCTTTATATGACATAACCAGTTCGCCATTATCATAGTTTGAATCATAATGCTGGTATAATCCAGATATTACAATAAAAATGTCATTGAGTTCAGATTCATTTATCCTTTTCAGTAATTTCTGGCCCAAAGCAAAGAATAAATCACAAATATCAATTTCTTTTGGTATTTCTATCTTTGAGAGAACAAGATGTGATATAAGACTAAAGAATTTTTCATTCCATCCATGATTATTGGCAATTGAAAAGAGTTCGGATATTAGAACAAATGAATCTCGCCTTATTAGTTTTGTTAATGCATTCAGCATATGATTATTAAGAATCCCACCAATCCTATTAATTAGAGCAGAAAACAAGTGTTTGTACCACTTTGAATCCAAACACCCAAGATTTGATACAATCTGTGGCAAATAATCCGAGACAAGGGTCTGTTTTTGCACAAAAAAATGAAAAACAGGTGTATTATCAAGAAATGATTCCATTTCATAAGGTCCCATCCAATTTGACAAATATGAAAACGAAGCACACACAGCTACAGAGCTATAGTCATCAAAATCAGGAGCTGATATAGATTTTGAAAAAGATTCTCGAATCAACCTGGGATAATATGGATAAGTCTTAACAATAAAGAAATATATTGTACTAAACAATTCCAATCTCACATTTACAGACGAATTCGCGGATAATTTTAAAAGAAGAGACCAAATCTCAGTAAAATGACCCATAAGTATCTTATCGTCTATCCTCTTGCAAACCTTTTTGTTGATTCCATCTTTAAAATCAATTATGCATTGCAACACATCCTTTTCAACATCGGATCGTGTAGCTGAACGAAGCAGCTTCAACAGCTTCTTCATGAAATTATCGAAAAAAAGCCAAAATAAAGTCGATTTTTAATCAAGTGGCTTCCAGAAGAACCTCCACATAAATGTAGCCACTAAAATCAGGAAATTTTGAAAAACAGAAGACAAACCTCTCCATTTGGTGTGTTCATTTACCTCAAAAGCTTTGTTTGATGCCATAATCCATACAGAAGCTACTGTTGATCCAAATACCATCACAGTGCTCAGTAAAAGCAATGTTTTATGTAAGCAATCATCTTCATTGTCAAATCCAAAAGAGTTTCTAACAAAAAGCTCATGAGGGAGATTGTTAATCAAAAAGAACCCCAAGGAACCAACAATTCCAGGTAGGTACTCAAAGAATTGGCCACCGCCCGATCCATTCTTCTTGGATACAGAAACTGCATCAATAAAAAGCCACCAACCAAGGGCAAAAAAGAAACCGGACATTATAGACACAACTTGATTATTCTTCTTCCTTCTAGACGTAGGATCCCCGAACATACTGCCAAAAATTAAATCTCACCGAAACGGTTGAAAAACTACAAATTTTTAGGGATAATATAGACCTTTCCATCATCAGTGATAGCTACGACTGCAGCCATATCTTTGATATACTTAAGGGATGTTATGTGTGAAGCGCATCGGTAAAAGCTCTCTCCGATGTCTAGATAGAATACCTCACATGAATATAGTTTGCCTTTATCATCTGAGAACAATAAGTAATCAAAGCCGGAGGAAGACTGCCATGTATCCCATGCTTCTACTTCTCTTGATAGCTGTATCTTGCGAATAAAATCACCGTTTACAGAGAAACAATAAAGGAAATGGGATAGAGCGCCCATAATCATTTGAGATGCATACACAACAATGAACCCCCATGATTTGGTGATGATCACAGATTTTGGCTGTGACGGCTTCAAATCTACAACTCTGAGAGGACAGCTTCTATTCAGAGAATTAATAACTATTGAGCCATCTTTTGTCCCCATTGCAAGCAAATGAAACCTTGAACTCACAGCTAAGCATGATAATGACTCTCTGTAAGATGGAATTGTTTGGTATGGCTTAGCAAACTCATAGAGGCGAAACACAGAAATGTAAGAATCCTTCCTTGAAACAACCAGATATTCCTTATCTGAAGCAATACAAACAGCTTCAGAATTCATTATTTTAATCTCTTCGGATAGCAGCGAGTTAGTATCAACAATATAAACCCTCCCATTTGCTATCGATACCACTGCAAATTTCCCTTTTCGCAGATTGGCTACTGTGTTGATGTCGAATGAAGACTGAATTGAAGAAAAGTTATTTATCTCTTTCCTAGTAATCACGACTTCTTTGCTATTAATCTCTTTGACATCAGATTTTGAACTCATATTATCAACATTAACCCAGTGAAGAGGCATCGATCCAGGAATCCTACGCATTGATGGTCTTGGATGTTTATTCTCTTCAGAAAGACTTGCAGAGAAATTAGTGAAGCATAGAGAAATCTCTCCATTTTCAGAAATTACGGCAAAACGAATACCATTTCCTGGTTTTCCATAATCAACTCGAGATAATACCACTTTACAGGACATATCAGATCTTATAAAATGTGTCTGCTTGAATATTTGAATTTTTGGATTAACAATCAATTTTCGGGGATGAGGATTATTAAATAGTTGAGCAGGAATTTGCCCACAATTATCCAATAGAGATTCAATTTCTAGTTTACGATTATTATCAAGAGACTCTTTTTGTTCCCATATATTATCATAAAGCTCTGGACGGAAAACATTAAATGATTCAAAAGCCGGCAATCCTCTCTGTTTATATCCCCAAATTAAGTCAAACCAATTATGTAAAAGAGATGATACAATATTACTCTCAAGAATCTTCCTTTGAAAATAAATATATTCATGAGGATTTTTTGCCCAATTAGGCAGCTGAACATTTTGTTGAATTGTTGATTGTATATCTGTTTTAGAATGAATATACAAAAATTCTGGGAAAAAATAAAACTCCGGAATCAGTTCTCTAAAATCATTATTATTTGTTAAACAAGACTCAAATTCTTCTTGTATTGAATTGAAAATATTCATAGTTTGAGCACAATCTTTGTTTATATTTAGAAAATGATCAGAAAAAGGTTGAAGCCTATATAAAAAGCGTGAAACTGAATGAGAACTAGAATGAGCAACTCCATAAAGATATTGAGACTCTCCACATTCCTTAAAATCATCCAATCTCCGAAGCAAAAACTCAAACCTGCCAAGTTCCAATGCTCCAACAGGTTTTGTTAGATCTCTATAAAACTCTTCAATATCCATAACTGAATCCTGTTGAAAATCAAAATATAGCCATGGAAAAATCGGATATTGTGATAAATCTGAAAAGGATCTCCCACTGAACATATTCAAATGCATTATATACTCGAAATTCGATAGTTTGCCGTTAACCCAATTATTAACATTACCATGTTTCTGAAAATGCTGATAAAATGATTGATTCTGTATAAACTTAATACTTGGAGGATTAATATCGATAAATTTTAATATTATATCCATTGGATTTTGTTTAAAAAAGCATATAAATAATGATACTCCATTTCTAAAGAACAGTTCTATTGAATTAAATCTGTGCTGTTTGGTTCTGTGAAACACATAAACCAGTTCAGAAATAGGATAAAGTCGATTTTTGTTCAAATAATTCATTATTATTTGATTCTTTGTTAAAATAAATATAGCATCTTTGTTTTTTCCTGGTTTAATTACCATACATGGAGTTTTAATTATCATTGAAGATATTAGGTTTGATGAACAAATAAATGATTTGTTCTGAATTATTTTTGAATAATACCCTGTTATTGATCTTCCGTTAAGATTCAAAGAAGATTGAAACTTCCTTTTCATTTTGAATGGACAATTAGAAAAACACAATGTAGAATCTCGACTGAATCTAATATCAGACATTGATGGACTCCATGGAGCTCTATCAGCAGCAAGATATTTCCATAATGAAGACCACTTGTCTTTAAACAAGAGTTCAAAATCACTTTTTTCATTAATATACTGCATTGTTTCATTATTATTGTGGCATAAAATATCATCATCAGAGGCATTTTTGGATTTTGCAATACTTATATTTATATCATTAATGAGAAACCTTATACAATTTTGGGATTTCATTAAACATTCAATTATATCAGATTCGTCCCCAATTAAAGACCCAAAATTGTTTAAAACATTAGATAAATCAGGTAATTCTTTAAACCTAATGATGGAAGTATACCCGCGCTTGGTTGCTGCATTATTAAGGATAGATATTAAATATGATGCTTCAAAAATTTCATTATCTGATAGATCAAGTTTCTGAACATGGCTTATCACGAAATCAGGATCATACTCAAATACACATCTGCATATAAATAAATCAAAAAACAAATACTTGCGACTATTAATCAGAAAAAACAGGCTCATTACTTTTTTTGATAACTCAATGTCGCTCCAAATACCATTTTCATTAAAATGAATTCCTATTTTGAATTGAAAAGATGCTTTAAAATCTTTAAAGGTGGACAAAAATCCCATTATATCATTAAAAAGAAAGATAAATCGCTCCACAGAATCTGTTTGTTTTTCAATTAAAAGTGATTCCGAATGTGTTCTCGGAACATGATAAGTGAATATATCTTTCTTAACAAGTAATAAGCTAGGAGATCGATGAGGTGACATAGAAAAAAACGGAGAATTCCTAAAAAGGTTCACCAACGATTCATTATCATCATTGCTTTCCCTGAATACAATATGGATTCTCGCTATCTTTAAAAATGATAAAACAATTTCAATACTCTTGTTATTTGTGTTTTCAATAATTTTCAAGATTTCTTCAAGGAATAAACTCCCATAGTAATGACTATTTTCTCCAAAAAACCTAGAAAACAAAACAATACATGAATAAACATTTTCCCATTGTGAAAAATGACATGATGAAAGAAATCCCATTATTAATTGCTTCTCAGGCTCGGTTCCTTTAAATAAAAGAAATGTTGGGATAATTTCCCAGTGTTTGCAATATTGGAAGCGTGATGCTGATCCGATAGCTCGGAAGAATGCCTCAATGTTATCCACATACCAAGATAAAGTGCATAATAGAGGAAAAATTTCTGGAATACTATTGGAAAAAAAAGTACCCAATATATTCTTATATGATTCGATTGTCAATGCATATGGATTTGTGAGGCATGTTATAACATATATGATTTCATTTATGGGAAAAGAGGATATTATTTTTGTGGTGTGGATAGACAATACAATACTAATAATTTCATTAATATACAAACATTTGGACCTAATATATAATGGGAATAATAGAGAACAAATATCGTGTTCTGTAATTGTATTGATCAATGGAGAAGGCTGCATTCGAATTAATTTATTTAAAAAATCTAAATGATTGAGCACAAGTTGATTATCTTTGAAACTTAATATCTGACTCTTGAGATAGTTATAATCCATTATATCAAAAGATATTGATGACGAAACCAATGCAATTTGATAAATTAGGCTTCTACATTCACTGATATTATAACCGCTAGATCTAATCTTATAATTTTCAATACCTGTTGATTCATCTGAATCATACCAATAGAATAACCTTAAAATGGTTAAGCATGTTTTAAAACTAAGAATTTTAACTCCGATTCCCCTAAATGTGGTAAATATGTTACGGACCCAGTGTTTAAGAATTCTTATATGATTCTCAAAATCGCTATGTATCCATAAAAATGGATTGAGTAAAATATGTTGAAACAAATCATTTTGAAGATTAGGATATGATATACTATTCGAGAGAGCATAAAATTGAAGGTACAATGAATATGTTAATGATACTTCTGAAAGAGAATATAAAACATGCATAATAGTACCAAATCCATTATTAGCATGGAAGTGTATCTGTGAATCATGAGAAACCGAAAAGGCGTTTCCAAATATTTCAATAATCCATCTTGTAAACTGGTTTCTTTGATCATCAACTAGAGGAACCATATCAATCTGAGAAAAAACAGGGATCAATTGATGAATCTTAGAAATATTAAGAAGAACATCGGTGAATGTCAGGTTTTGTTTAGCGTAATATCCATTAAGTAATCCAGAAATGTCCTTGCACGCAGATACTGTGTGTAGACGAATCCGATTACATTCATCTATTAGAACGAAATAAAAAATAGATTTCAAAGGTAGTTCTCCTTTGGGTCTTGGTCCATATTCATAAATAACTGGAATTTTTTCTTCATCCAAATACTGGAATAAACCAAAAGAGCCTATCCTAACTGGATACTCAGGAGTGATTGAATCATTCAACATCCCTCCAATGGTACAGCCTACAAATCCTGGAGAAAAGGATAGCATCGAAAAATCCAGTGGTTTTGCTTGTACACAATTAATATATGTTTTGACTTCTGCTTCATATCCATTGTTCTTAAAGGATACAGCAACAAAAGCCCATGATTGGAGGGGCAATGGAATATCAACTTTCCCTGTTGATTCAAATCCATCTCCCCTTTCAAGAAAGAATATTGAATTACCAGATAAGAACCACATTAACCTCCTTCCCTTAATACTATCGGTCAAATTTAATATTATGGGCTTATATTGAGTATTGTTTGAATCAACAAAAATCCAAAAACAAAATGAAAAGCCATTCTCTAAATATATTTGAGAAACCCCATTAATGTCTATTAAAGGGGTTTTTGAAGAAATTCTTAGGAATGAATATGGAAGTCTAAGTGTCGATGTGATAATAGAATTCATAACTTGAAGATACTTCATATGGAAATGAGGAACAACATTTTTTGAATCATGTGACATTAAAGAAACATATCTTTGAACAACAGAGTTTGATGATATGACAATAGAAATATGTGAAAAAACAGCTAATAAAGAGTTGGTAATAGAGATATCCTTTGTTGATAAATCTTCAACTAAATCCAAAATGTAAAGATCAATATCATTTTGTCTACAAGATTGGGCATTTGATGATGAAAACTGAATAAGTTGGTCAATATAATCAAGTATTTCATTGAAGCGATCGCAATTCAATGCAGTCCCTAATAAAAGTTTAATCACTCGTGGTTGTTGGATAAAAAATGTTGGGCTTAGAGAAGAAATGCTATCAGAAGCAAGAAGCTGAATAATTTTGTTCAATAAAACTTGAGGAATTTCTTTGTCAAATACAATTGCTATTGTTTCTTCAGCTACCCTAATCTGAGAATCATCAAGAACAAAGCCGATTAGGGATAAAAACTGAAGAATTTGAATAAAAAACTTCTGAGAATGTTCATTATTAAATAATTTTGGCATTGAGACAAAAAATGAACTAGAAATGAAATCAAATGATTTTGATAAAGAACGAACATGAGCAATTGAGTCATTCAAACATATAAGGACATCAGTTGATATTAATATATAAGAAACAATAGGGAAGTTAGAATAACATATACTTAGTATTTGATCAATTATCGACACCAAAACCTGAGAAGCAGTGTTGCTTGACAAGGATAACAAACTGAGAACAGATGATAATATATACCCACGCAAAGAATTTTCAAATACAAATGAAATGAAAAAAGTCACAAAATATGTATTAGAAAATAGAATATTTGAGTATGAATTGTTGTTAATAAGATGTGACAAAAAAAGAAAAACAGTGGATCGGGCAATCTCAATATCATTGTTATTCGATGTAGAATAATCTTGTTGTTGATAATATAAAGATATGGACATCATAGTTTTGGCAAAAATTGGAATATTTTCATCTGCCAGTTTGATCGAACCCATTACTCTTATAAGTCTTTGCATTGTTTCGGAAAAAAGAAGGGGATACTGAATAATTACCAACAAAGATTGAAAAAGAAAACTGAAATCAGCTGTATCATAAACGATAATATCAATACAACAGTTTCTGATTGAATCAATTATGGGATAAAAGTCTTTTTGAAGGGTGTAAATTGTGTTACCTGGGTGAAAAATTGGAGATGAAAAAATGAACTTTAATATTAATTCTTTGTCAATACAATGTAAAACCCTCATCAAAATAAATATAAAAGCAGCATAGATATAAATACTTTTATCTTTTTGAAAATTAATGTAGGATATAAATGACTTGCAGAACCTAGAACATAATTCTGGATTTCCATCAACAATTTTTGATATAAATGAAAGCTTCAAATTAACATCTGAAGAGAATAAACTTTCAATCTCTATTCTTTGTCGAAGATCAACCTTTGATTTCAAAGAAAAACCAGATACAAAAGTATCCCTAGGTGAAATACGAAAACAGACTTCATTAGATGTCAAAGCTGATAGTTTAACAAAATCAGAATTCTCTTCAATATTATTAGAATCAGAAAATAACACAATGCTTATGAATTCAGGAAAAAGTTCAACTGTCCTAACAATATCATTGATAGGAATATGATGAGATAAATGAGAATATAGAGAAAGAGCGCTAATATTCAAATCAGATATTAAATGAGATAACAAATTGCATATTGTTGATGCTACATTAAGTGGAAAAATAGAGTGATATTCTTCAGATATTATACCAATTTTAGCACAGATTGAACTAAACTGCTCACTATTCGGATCAAAAGATTTTAAAACTGATTGCAGAACCAAACTAAGGATCTCAAATGACTTTTCAGGCATTCCAATTCTAAATGAAAAAAAATCACATAGAACTGAACAATACTCTTCAAAACTAATAAGAGGACTAGATTGTGCATAAATCTGAAATAAATAGTAAAATGAGGCAATTAACAATATTTTGGAAAACTGAAGCCTCTCTGGGAGGCAATTAATCAAATTGGATATTGATTTAATCAATAAAATAAGACCATCAAACGATTTGGAAAATCTATAAGTAATAGACCAAGATATATATGCATATAAAACATATTTCACAAAATTAATGCTCAAAAAATCTAATATACTTGGATTTTGCCATATTTCCGATAATAATTCAAATGAAACAGCAGGCACAAATCCAATCTCAACCAAAAATCCAAAAACATCCTTATTGTTTAGATTTTCTCGAGTAATTTTTGAAGTATCCAAAGAGGAAAAAAAAGTAGTCCCGATTCTCGAAGAAAATTCATTTTTTGTCCCTATATCCTCATCAATTTTAATGGACACAATATTATAAACAAGATCAGAAAGTGTTGGAAGAGTGATTTTGAAAAAATAATAATAATGCTATGAAAAAACAAGTTTATGAATTAAGCCAAATCCTCAAAATTAATCTTGGAAAGGGCCACAGACTGGGGCCTTTTCTTGTATGTGAACCCTAAGAACGCAAATCTTGACAAAACATCGGAGGGCAGAGCCGCAGGAAGCTCATCATCTTCAATAAGAGCAACATCATCAAAGTGTGAGGTATCCTTTGGATGTCTTAAAACAGGGATTAATGGAGGCTGATTTCTCTTATAGTTACCAAAATCAAAACCTTCGAAAAATGGATGAGACTTAATACCATGGAGTGTTAATCGATTCTCTGGTTCACATAATAAATGCTGAAGAAGATCAATAGCATTAAACGACACTTTGGGTTCTTTGGGAAATCTGAGTGCCCTTTTCCAATGAACAATTCTGAGCATTGTTTCTTGAGGAGATCTTCCATTAAATGGAGTAAATCCAAAGAGCATTTCATATAAAATCACACCAATTGACCAAACATCACTTGCAGTTGTTGGGCTAGCTCCAGTCAATATTTCAGGAGCAGAATAATCTGCTGTGCCAATGGCATTGCCTCTCATATGATGGGGAGTGGATTGTGTGCACTCAATAATTCCCTCTTCAACCATCATCTCATATATTTCATCATTGAGTTTTTCCAAAGAGGTATCTGGCTTGACATAGTTGGTAGAAAGCCCAAAATCAGTCAATTTGATATGTCCATTTTCATCGATAAGAACATTGTCTGGTTTAAGATCTCTATGAAGAAACTGCATATGATGAACCGATTCTGTGGCCAATGCAATCTCAGCAATGTAAAAACGTGCAATTTCTTCAGAAAAATACCCCTTTCTGATCAATGCAGTAAGCATATCTCCTCCTGGGATGTATTCTAGTACCAGATATAAGTAAGCAGAATCCTGAAAAGAACACTGAAGTTTAACAAGCCACGGGTTCTCCACTCTGGTTAAAATCTCTCTCTCTGTTTTTACATTAATAAGTTGGTCTTTCAAAATAATATCTGCTTTCTTAAGCACCTTCAAGGCAAATAATTCTGCCGTTATTGTGTCTTGGACTAACCACACTTGTCCAAATCCTCCCTTCCCTATCATTTTTATCCGATTATATCGAGCAGATTTAATCCTTGCTCGAGAAAGGCGACAATACTGAGTTTCTTCAAGTTCATATTCGGCCATTAACGCTTTCCTGTCATTTTCTTCAAGTGAAGATTTTTCAATTGTGTCCCTAATTCGCTGGTGACGATCCCTTCTTGCTTCTGATTCATTCAAAAGTGCGGCAAAATGGTTCTCCAAATAACGTTTCGTGGTTTCAGACTTAATTACTGTTTGTCGCGAAGGACTAATCACATCCCAAAAATCAGAATTCCCAGGAGTTGGACAACTATTTGTGCACTTTGACGAGCGACGGACAATTGTCATTCTGTGATTTTACCAAGCTATTATCTTCTCAATTTATTATTTTACTTTTTGATAAAGTAACATAAATAACCACTTTTTCCTTTTAATATTTGAATGACACAGTTTTTTATTGATATAAAAATGTGGTGGAATTGATAAAGATTTCATAAAGAATTATCGTATTAGCCTATTGAAATTGTCCTTATTCGGATAGTACCATAGAAAACGTAAAGATTAACCCATATTTATGGTGAGGTGATATATAGGAGGCAGTCCTTTGCTTTGATATTGTTGGATGTGGAGATTGGGGGCAGGCTGTTTGAGGGGGTGGAATGGTTGGAGGTGGTGGGATAGGGGTTGGATGAATAAAAACACAGTTATCGAAAAAGTAGAAATACAAATCTATTGTTGAAGAATACCCCCTTGGTGATATATTAGTTACTCCTGCTGTTGAGTGATCTGGGGATACATAACAATTTGTTAGTGTAACCGAACCAATTTTTTGAGTTATTTGATTTGTGTTGTATAAGAAAACACAATCACTCATTTGAATGCCTGTGCCAAAAACTAATGAATACCCCGTTGTTCCTTGTGTGTTGCGAATAATGTTTAAATATCTGGCAGGATTTGGTTTTGACCAAAATCCAAGGCATATTGAATATGCTTCATAGTTATCAACAAAAGCTGAAAACTCAACAGTTAATGATTTCGCGCTTCTTCCGAAATCAAAACCAGAATACTCATAAATATTGTTTTTTGTCGAATTATAGTTTGATATTTTCTGGAATCCCCCAGTTGCATAGATCAAACCAAAGCGATTGTTTTGGCATGAACACCCAATCAATGTAACATAACTCACTAAAGTATCTCCTCCAAGAGAACTAACATGAAGAAATTGTCCATAAGCACCTGTTACAATGGTCCCTGTACATGATCTTCCACATGTCTTCAACAAAACAACATACGATGTTTTTGCATATATTGCACCTCCATGTGTTTTTGCAGAGCAATCTATAATCTCAGAGTTTTCAATAAGCAGCCTTGTCCCTGTGTTACTTACATAAACTGCTCCCCCACTCCCACTAGTATCATGCAAATTTGCAAAAATACATGAATCAAACCAATAATCTCCAGCAGTAACAGTGGAAAATCGGTAATTTATTGTCATTCTTGTTGGCTCTGAAGTTTTGAAAACTTCATAGAAGCTACTCAAGATAATCAACATTAGTAATTAATGGATACTACAAATTTGAAAGAAAAAAAACTGTAATATAATTAATAAAAATTTATATCACTTTGAGCTACTACTCTCAATTGCCCTCAATCTAATATTTGCATCTGAATATCCAAGTCTCAAAGCTTCTTTATAGAAAGACAGAGCTTGTTGCGTATCCACGGGCACACCCATTCCACCCTCATGCATAATGCCAAGATTATAAAAAGCACGTGGTGCATCTGATGATTTGTTTTCTGTTGCTTTAATAAAGTATTCTAGGGCTATTTGTGGATTATATGTCGGGAGATCATTTTTCATGAGAATATACCCATAACGGAAAAAGGCCCGCCCATATCCAAGATCGCATGCATATTTATACGAGTCTAATGCTTCTGGAAGAAGATTTAAAAACTCATTGTCAATTCCCATTTGATAATGTATATGATAATCTTGTCTGATTTGCATTAATTCTCGGCAAATGGATGATGATAGTTTTGGCTCATTATTATTAATCAAGCATTTGTAAATTATATCGCATATTCCTTCATGAATGTTATCAAGATTAGTGACAACGCCCTCAATTTCAGAAACATTTATTTCAATTCTATCATCTTGTAATTTGCTCCTGATAAGATCAACTTTTGCCCGAATTCCAGTTCTCATATTCTTTTGTTGTTTATTTTTATGAATAAAATGCTTCATAATTTTGGAAATATTTCTAGTAGGAGAAAATTTAGTGAACATATAATAAACTATGCAACCAAAACTATATAGATCAATAGTTTGTTGAGAAAAATAAGGATTAACAATAACATTTGGATGCGTATACAATGAATTTGCATTATTCATAGCTGATGGGGCTATTGTTCCAGTGATAGAGTTCACTTCATCAAAATTTGAGATTTTGGGAACAAAATCAGATGTGAAAAGAATCTTGCTAGGTGAAATACCTCGATGGGTTCGACCACTAAGATGAATAGTCTCAATTCCTTGAATAATACCACTTGCAATATCAAGTTTACGTGATCCGGAGATAATTTCGTTGGATTGTTGAATATAATCCTCCAATGAGCCATTAGGAAGAAGCTCCATAACAATACATTCAAATCCTGGTTCAATACATACACCATATATTTCCATGACATTAGGACCCTTGGATCGATTCAAATTATGTGCTTCTCGGAAGAGTTTTTCAATATCATCAATGATGGCATTTTTAACTACTTTAATTGCAACATCTTTCCCTGAATACTTACCTTTATATACAAAACCAAATTTTCCCGACCCAATCTGATTCTCATAAACTAATTCCGGTGAATATATTTCTTTAACACCTTCAGGTACCTTAATATTGAATGAAAACCGATACTGAGTATTTTGACGAGCACTATCTTCAATTCTCTGGAAAACCTCAGCTTGGTTCCTTTTCAGAATCCGAATATCTTCAGAATCAGTAGATTTAATTTCTATATTCTTCCTAATTTGTCTGGTTTCTTGTTCAAGTTCTTTTTCGAACTCATCTTCTACCTGAATACTATCAATAGTCCTTATTGTGGACATATTTACTTGAAGAACAGCCGATAAATGAGTTGAAACTTCCGATAGTCCTGCACTCAAAGCCCTAAATTCTTCTTTCATTCCAGAAGAACACAGAATCCTCATTAATCCACTTTTTTCTTTGTATTTTTCGACAAATTCTGCAGTATCATTAATTCTTTCGCTAAATAATTGTAAAACTTTCGAATCCGGAACAACACCCCGCTTTTTCGCATCTTCAACAATACCCGTACAAATCTCAACTAAAAGTCGTAGTTGTTGAAATAACTTTTTATTATATTGAGCAGTATCAATCATAGTGTAAACTTTTAATGCAGAGCTCAAAACGGGGCCAATTGCATTCATATTAAACAATATATATATGTCACCTTTATGACAGGTGATTCAACTGTGTGGTAAGAGAAAAAGGGTCAAAGTGACCACAGATCAGATAGATCAATCGATATTTCAGTTCTCTTAACGATTAATCAGAAATAATTACAAATACGTGTTTGTTGAAAATCTTGAGATGAAGCAGAGAGAAATAATTCTTCTTTAATCTACAAAAGACCTTCCTTGATCTATGTTTTCATTTTCACAACCCAAATCAGTATTTCAAAGAATCTCGTTATTAATCAACAACAATTCAAGAATATTCATAGAATGACCAATTTCTCATGATATCTTTAGAATTATCAATGAGTATAAGAAAGAAAATATTACACTGATCTCTCTCCTATTGGCCATTTGATTAGTACAAATTAATTTAGTATATGTTCTTGGGATAGTCTCTTTTGGTGTTTCTCTGAATGTTTGTACAATGGTATTGATTGGAGAGTGTTTGAGAGTGTTCATTGGAGTATCTTCAGGAGTTCTCATTAGAGTATCTTCAGGAGTGTTCATTATCGTATCTTTAGGAGTCCTCATTGGAGTATCTTCAGGAGTCCTCATTGGAGTATCTTCAGGAGTTCTCATTAGAGTATCTTCAGGAGTGTTCATTATGGTATCTTTAGGAGTGTTCATTGGAGTCTCTTCAGGAGTTCTCATTGGAGTATCTTTAGGAGTTCTCATTAGGGTATCTTTAGGAGTGTTCATTGGAGTATTTTCAAGAGTACTCTTTGCTGTTGGAGTTAGATCTGGTGTTCTCATTGGAGGAGGAATATCAGTAGGACAATGAAGCGAATTGAAGAATTGTAATTGATAAGTGATTGTATTAGTGAATGAATTATTATTTGATGTTGATGCTGCTGTTGAAGTAGATAATGATGCAGAGTGATCTATGAACGAATGAGACACTTCAAGAGATCCTTCATATATACAGAATAGAGTGTTTTGATTATTCTTGAACATGCATTATATCATCTTTCTTGATCCTGCTCCATTTACATACACAACTCCCAAAGATGGACTGTTGTTATGAACAATGTTAGCATATGACATTGATATTGTTCCTGAGGCAGAAATGAAGTATATGCATATGCAACTAGATGCCTTGTTGTTTGAGAAAGTGCAGTATGAGCTTGTGAATGAGGATGGATGATAGATAGCAATACCAGACCCCTGAAAACATTGTTCATTGAACTGTTTGTGTTGTCAATTCTCTGATAACCTGATTCTATGTAAATTGGATTATTTCCAGATGTAGTATGAGAGCAATTTGATACTGATAGATACTCCACTTGATTCAACCGAGAAGCATAAAGATAAGCAAAACGACAAAAAGAAGCAGAGCAACTATTAGCACATATCATTCTGAGATATGAATTAGAAGAAGAGAAGTGTATTGCTCCTCCATCAGAAGAACAAACGCAATTATAGAACATTGAGTAAATGACATTCATAGAGTAAGAACCACCAGAAACATATATTATACCACCATCTCCCGAGTATGATAAATATCTTGAGAAGAAACAATTAGAAATATTGATATTCTTATTATAATAAGACCTTCCTTGATCTATGTTTTCCATTTCACATCCGAAACCTAACTCCCAATTAATCTCATTATCATTCAACCAGTAATTTTTAGGATTTTTAAAATACTTGGCTACTTCTTTTAAAAGTGATATATGATGTTTTGGCTCATATAGTTTTTCAAAATAATCAATATTTATTATAAATAATAATCCAATAAAAATGATTCACAAAATAATAGTTTTGTTAGTGAATTTCTTTTGTTTGGTAATTTTGCTAATATTAATTGTTGTTTTGAGATCTTTTTTGGAGAATAATAGGGACATATTCCCCAAATATGATAATTTTTTGTGAGATTCCACAAAGCGACTGATTTGGATTCCAAAAGTTCCAAAAATTATGAGTTGGCTTGTACAATTAATAACGAAAGAATAATAATCAAATAGAATAATGAAAATGAATATTTCATAAATTTGATTTTTTGAGGAGGTATATTGGTGTGGTTCGTAAACTTTCATAATCATCAGTTTAACATTATGATTCATAATTGAAGATAAATGCTGTTGTTTTTCCAATATTTTGTAAAAATATATGATAATCATCATGTACAAAAGGTTTTTAACAAATAATTTTTTTGATCCTAATGATGAGACAATTGATTGGAACATAGTTAAAAAATTCATAGATAATTACGACAAAAATCCCTCTTTTTTTAACGACTTTTTGATAAGAAATGGTGAATATTTGAATGAAAACGTTTTATTAACGTTTCTAAAGATTATCTCTATTGGGATATACTTAAGATAATGGAGCGAAATGTGGAAATGTTGCATTTATAGGTTCGGGAACTTGAGAATGTGCCTTGGGTTTGGCGAATACGGTGGGTAAAGGGACTGAACAGAGAATGCCACTCATTTGAATCAAATTGAATAGAAATCATAATGTGGAAATTAGGATAAACAAAAGACAATACAGGACAACAAAATGCTTCTAAAAGTCATGATTGATTTGGCATTATATCTTTGTGTTGCAAGCAAATGATCTATTCGAATCCAAAGTTCGACACAATTGACGAGAATCCATTGCTCATCAGTAAGTGCCGGCCCAGGAAACTGATTTGGCCATATTTGAACATCCATTGTTCCAACCGAGTACCACCAGTTGGTATGTCCAGCACTCCCATCAATAATAGTCCATGATGTCTGAGTTGATCGAACCAAACCACCCCAGAATTGTCCGTTCCAAGAAATGGAAACTGGTTCATAACCTTGGGCTTGATTTCCAGTTTTTTCAATGTCATCATAAGGAAGTAATGACTGCCTCCAGCGATTATATCCTGATACCTGAGGATATTGAATAAGAAACTCATATTTCCCACCATTTTGAAAGGTTTGATTCAATCTACCAAGAATACTAAACTTGTCCGTACTATCACAGTTCAATGCTTCAGAATAGCCAGAAAATCTCGACCCGCTTCCAGAATAATGATAAAAAACCTTCATCCAAGTGGCATTATATTGCTCCTTAGTAACTAGAAGAACAAGTAAAACAATCATTTGTCACCTTTGATGTAAATTGATTCTGATTAAAATTTGCCTCCAATGGTAAAATTTGTCATTTAGAAAGAATGGAGACAGTTGGATCGATAATAAGTTATGGTTGGCAAGTTTACACATTATTGGATAATTCCCAGCACAATAAAAAAGTATTTCGGCAACTTAGAGATTTTCTTGTAGTCTGTGTGGAAATTATTGAAACTGCTTCAGAACATAATCTCATAAGCAATGATGCAGCGATCATAAAATTATTTAAAGAGAGAGTTGAAGATGCGGAGAATTTTGCAAGAGAATATCAAGATATGGGAGGTGTTATGAGGTTTTTTAAATCAACCAAAATGAAAAATGAAGCGAATGAGCTTTGCAATGCATTATCTGGTCTTAATGGTCTATTGAACACGAAACTTAATTTACTTGGAAAGGTAAATAAACCCAAAGTAGTTGATCGTAAACAAATTGATGAAGCTTGTGATGAGGATTTGGAAGAAGAAAAGAAGGAAATACAGAAGAATATAACAATAAAAACCAATGATACATTAGAAATTCAAGATCTCAAGAAGAAACAGGCAGAAATGTTAACTCAATATGAACAATGCCTAACAAAAAATAATCAGTTCAAATTCTCATACAATGTCAAAGTACCCGAAGGGGTTAAAGAAATATACTCACCTGATTTGAGTTATGAGTCGAAAATCGGTGATGGAAGCTTTGGTTTCATATATAAGGGGAAATATTTAGATAAAGATGTTGCAATTAAAGTGGTAAAAAATGTATCCACCGACACAATTGAAAAACTCTTCCGAGAAGCACATAATTTGAATCGATCAAAGGGTCCTAATGTCATGGAAATATATGGTGTATGTATTGAACCAGGATTTGAATGTATTGTTATGGAGCTTCTTCCTAATGGCTCATTGGAGGATTATATTCAACAATCCAACGAAATTATCTCCGGATCACGTAAACTTGATATTGCAAGTGGTATTATTCAAGGAATCGAGACTATTCATCTTAGTGGTCGAACCCATCGAGGTATTTCACCTAGCAAGATTCTTTTCACATCTGATTTTGTTCCCAAAATCTCAAATTTTGATGAAGTGAACTCTATCACTGGAACAATAGCTCCAGCTGCTTTAAATAGTCCAAAAACGCAATATTGTCATCCTGATGCAATTTTTAATCCATATTTTTCACATCAATCAATTGATATTTATAGTTATGGGTGCATACTGTTATTTATTTTTTCCAAATCTCCTCCTACTCGAAATATTTCTTATATTATAGAAAATTATGCTCATAAGAACCAAAAAGGACTATCTGCTGAAGAAATAGCTGAAAGATCCCAAAGAATATTCTCATATTTGAGATCTAACAAGGTCACAACAACCATTCAAGAAGTCGAGCGCACCATTTCCATCCTTGATAGTATTCATGAAGATGTTTGTAGAATTATTAAATTGTGCCTCTCAACTAGCAATGATAATATGCTGTCATCAACCATAAGAAAACAAATAATTTCATTAAAGAATGGTTATGCCATTCATTATCAAATGGGGTGTGATCATGAAGGGAGTAAGGACTATAATTCTGCTTTGGAGTGCTACAAGTATGCATGTGAAAGGGGGTATGGCCGAGGGTTTTTCCGTTATGGATATCTTCATATGAAGAGGGAGTTAACATTCTATGATCCTCAAATAGCTCGTGAGTATTTCATCAAAGCAACAGAAAACCGATCATCAGAAACACCTAGGGCATTCTACAACCTTGGAGTTATCTATGAATCTGGAATTGGAGTCCCAGTTGATATCCGAAAAGCCCTTGCTTATTATCGACAAGCAGCTAATCTCGGTTTTTCTGACGCAGAAACTAGGGTTAAAAGCATCGAAAGCAAAATACCTGGTTAATTTATAAACAATAATAGTTTTACATGCAATTCAAGTTTCTTAACGATCTTTCCAAGGAGTTTAAAAAGTATTCAGGTTTTTTGAACAGTGAAAATATCAGGAATCTCTCATCAAAAGCTGTTGATTTGCTTAATTCTTCGGAAATCTGCCTTCCTATTGACAACTCTGATTCTCCCATTTTTTGTGCTTTTAAGGCTATTATAAACGGGAAAAAATATTCAAAATCAATCACAGAGTTGATATTAGCAATATGTAATTGTATTTCTGTTGATACTTTTCAAGGTGCATTTTTGCGTGTTGTTTTGAATGAAATAGAAAAGATATCTATTTCTATTGATTTTGAAGCGAAACTTAAAATAATTCAATTTTCACCAGTTTTATGCAACGAGCATTTCCTTGATTTCGAAATACTGTGTTCAATCATTTCCATTTTGATTACTTTTTGTGGATTGAAGGATACAATTATAACAAATAACTCTATAGCAGCTATGATTCAGATAATTGATCAGTTTTTTGTTATATCAAACCAAAAAGTTAGTTTGGATTTCGAGTCCTTAAATTCCATTGATTCTTTTTATATCTCTCACTCAACTACCCAAAGAATATCGTTATCAAATCCATATAACAAAGTAATATATGTATTGTTGTTTGATTTATTACTCATTATTAAGAAATCTCCCACAATATGGATAAGAGTCACCAATCCTAGTAGTATCACATCATACATTATTTTTGATCATTTATGTCTAAAGAAATTCAAAGATATTTCTGTGTGTAATGATTTTTTATCCATATTGGATCAATCTTTTGTTCATGAACCAATTCAGTCCAAACCACAGAGTTATTTGTTGTCACTCTTTAATTATTATATGGAGATATTACCTACAACTTGCATAACCGTATTCGCGAGTTTTCTATTTTCTCTTAAGAATGAGGCTGAGACTACCGCATTAGTATTTTTTAGACAATTGTTTTTGCTGAATAATTCCATTATAATTCGATACTACTCTTATTGTGATCCCGAAGGGAAACAAATTTGTGATCTTTTTGAATGTATATCCACTCTATTATACCAAGAAATCGGTAGAACAAAACCCACATCACTTTCTTTCGGAGAACAAAAAAATGAAACAATGCTAACTGTGTCTTCTTCTGTTGAAATTTCTTCGTATTTTATTCAATCATGCATGAAACATAATTCTGAACGCATTAGTGAATTGATTTCAAAAACATGGCAACATGTTATTTCCATTCTCTCATTTTCTTTGAAAATGATTGATAAAGATAGCTTACATATACCATTACAAGGGATACATTCATTGATGATTTTATCGACTGAGTTAGGATTATACGATCTAAGAGAGGCATCATTGATGACATTCCTTCGAGTACTAATGGATTTAGAGAAAGTATTTACAAATGATACAAAACAAATCGCACTGAATACAATTTCTGCTTTAATTGAATATCATCCATTATCGTTCAAAGGTTTTTGGGTGCAGTTGTTGCCTGTTTTGACGAGTTATTTATGGGAACCTTCCTCTATTACTTTTTTTAGCATAATTTCTCTTGATGATCAAATACAAATATTATCATATCTTTTATTTCAAATGGGAATAACATCAAATAGCACTGGTGATTGGTCATTTGCATTTTTCTGTATTCTATTTCTTCAATTCGATTTCGAAGCTGGCGCATCCGCATTATATGATGCAATTTTTCCTCAAATTATTGAAATACCATTAGATTTACTTTTATTTTTTACTACTGATGGATTTGATTCCAAATCTGAGAGTTTTGTGACTCGAATTATTTACCGAATAATGCAATCTACAAACAAGAAGTTTAAGTGCAGGGTTTTAGAATCACTGAAATCATTAATTACCTCAAAAACTAGTTCCATTAAATCTTGGAGTATTATTATTGATACTTTGCTGATAAATGATGAATTTTCTCCTGAAATGATTAAACATGGATTCAACACTGTTCAAACCATTTGTTCTGATTCAGTTTTTATTGTATCAGATAATGTGATTTCCCAAATTATCGTTTTACTTTATTCCTATATAAAACAGGAATATGAAATCAACATTGCTCTCTCATCTTTGGAACTTGTTTGGAATATAATTCCTGCAATTAAATGTGAGAAATACTGGATAGAGCTTTTTGATATGCTTATTAGCATCATTAATAACACAAGAATCGAGATATCTCAGTGTTCTATCAAAACAATATTTTCGTTAATTATGTCAAATGCAAAGTCTTTTAGTCATTCCGTCAATGATTATTTGTTGAATGTGTGTTTTTCTTCAATAATTGAAGCTTTTAAAGGATTTGAGAATTCTGATTATTCTTCTGTTTATCAAATAGTATTATTAGAAATAGTTCATTGTATCAAGAATATGTGGAATGAATTTATATATTATGAATCGAATATTTGTGCGATCATTGAGAAATCTGTTGAACAGAATGAGGATTTCATGAAAGCATGTCAGAAGAAGGAAATTGTATGTAATTCATTTTTGCTTTATGAAGAAGTTTATGAAATGCAAGGTCTTTCTTTATCAACCAGGGAGCATGTTTTTGAATCTTTGAATCGTTTAGCAGAATATTTTGTGAAACTGGAGTCGCCTAATAGTGTAATATTTGGATCTTATGGAAGGATGATTAGAATGATTTTCCCTAGTGAGCATAGTTATAGAAATACTAATGAATTAAACAGATGGATCAAGATAATGGAATGCTTGATATTTGATATGGATTGTGTAGGTTTTCTTCCACCAACAGCTCATAAAACTTTTGATTCATTTGATATTAAAGATCCTCTTACATCCTCTGATCAGATGATCATGTTTAAACTTCTAATTAGATGTGCTAACCACGATGGTAATCCGAGATTAGTAGAAGTTGCTTTTGAACATATTTATTTATTTATTGATCAAAGAATGAGTATTAGTCAATTCCATTATGTTTTTGAATTATGTGAGCCTTTATTTAACAAACTATCCGCCCAACTAGTGTTAGATAAGTTGATGAAGTTCACAGATCTGTATAAAAGTGAAGATGTGGATCTGCTTTTTTGCAAAATGGTTCAAGTATCAAAAGCTCCTGTTATTATTAGAGATCAATGTTCAATGAAAGCTAATGAATTATTGCCATTCGTTAATTGCCAATCATGGGAAACATTCATTAGCTTTAATAATGACAACTCAACTCATCTAATTTATTTTTGGAACACTCTCATTTCCCCCGAATCGAGCAATTTCCGGCAAGAATCGTTGCAATTTATTCCATTTATTATTCAAAACTTAAAAAGTATTCTTTCAACAACAAATTCCAGTTATGATGTACTCATGATACTTTCATTTTTGCATAGCAGTTCTATATATGATGTTTCATCATCAACAAAAAGCAAAAAGCACTTACAAGAATTCATGCCGTGTTTGTCTTTATTAGTTAAAACAGCTTCAAGAGAAGCTCTAGATATTATAAGCAATATTTTACAGGAGATATCTCAGATTAAGTAAATTGTTTATTAACATGTTATTCAAAGTTAAAGTCATATCCATCCGGATTAAGAAATTGGATTGAATTCAGCAAAAAGAACTTAAAAGGGAGATGCTTTTCAAGTCCATTCGATTCTTGAGTTAGTGATGTCTGGAAACACGTGGATATATTAGGGATAGTCATCTGGTTAATACTTGACTTTTCATATACATCATAAATAATACGAAAAACATATGCAAGAACCCTCCTATTCGTAATATATAGCCTTGAAATTACTTCTTTCACAGATTCTTCATTATCTGGGATAAAAAACTCATTAAAAACTGCTGGTGTTATTAATGGTTCTGGAAGGGATTTCAACCAGCTCTTTAAAAACCCAGCAACATCATGAACTGAAGCACAAGGAGGAATAGAACACTCTTTAAAGTTCAAGAGAACATGCAATTCGCTAATTATTTTATGATTTCCTGAAACACGAAAAACTCCAACAGTTGAAGAAAACTTACTGATAAATTCCTGAACAACAGGAATAAATGTTGGAACTAAATTCTCATCAAGATGAAGACTATCTAAACTACATCCTATTAAAGAGTTACTCATTTATTAACGTAAGAATAAAGTACCTGATTTTCTTGGGATAAGCAAGATGACTTGTGATCACAATCGGAACAGTATATGGTTTATCACAATGATAAGAAGCGAAGAAATCGATTATGTGAGTTTTAGAACTGATTGGAGTTCCTCCAATAGATGGAGCAGTTAATGTGTATGTTAAAGAATCGTAGTAGCAATAAGATAGTGATATTGTACCAGAGTCGCATGATATGAGATGCTTTTTGCCTTTCAATGCATTGATCAGAAATACACACGAATAAAAAACTGTAGATCCGATTTCTTGATGAACAACCCCTCCAACAGCGGTGGCAACATTGCCTAAACTATTATTGACAATATTACAGTTTTTCACGAGGTTATTATTGCCATTGATTACATAGATTGTGTAAATGTTAGCTCCATAAGTGTTAGTTATCGAAGAATAGGATAATTTGAAGCTTGTTGATGATTGAGTAGTCAATCCAGTTTTTGATCGAATATAAGTTGCAGATATATTGCAATTATTTAACCTTTGCTCACCACCAACCAGTTGCATAGTATTGTACTTTGCAATATTTCGAGAACAGTAAACCACAGATAGATAATTAGCATGATTTATACCAGAAGATGAAACAGACACATAGGCAAACTGATATTCTAAATCTGAAGTGGCACATTGGTTGGCGCAGTTTTTATTTTGAGCAACAGAAAGGGATGCTGTGTTCTTTATATACATTGCCCCACCTTCAGATCCACTACACTTATAAAACATACATAATTCAACAACTATTTTCATAGTTGAACTTGATACGCAATATATTGATCCTCCTTTAGAGGCCGAAGAAGAAATATGAAAATTGCAATCACCCACATAAATAATTCCAGTCGAAAATACTTGCCTTGCGGTCTTTTCGGTATATGAATCATAATTAGTATCAGCAAAAAAGTCATTAAAAGCTTTTAACAAGAACAAACCTTTTAACATAATTCAGGTTTTATGACCCGTTAAATGCTAAAACCCTTTCTAGTTTTCGCAGTTCTCCCATGAGAGACCCGTGAGTATTTTCTGCTTCCTTGATCCTATTTTGGAGATCAGATTTCTCCTTTTTCCATTTGTTCAAGAATTCTCTGATCTCATTATCAAGCACTTCTTCTTCTTTTGTTAGGGCTTCTAGCTCAGCTGCTTTAGATATTTTTCTCTGCGTTATTGTTGTTCTTGCCTTTTTACTCCTTTTTTCTTCAATTTCTTCTCGTTTTCGGATTTCTGCCTCAGCTTCTATTTGCTTTAAGTGGTCTTGTTTGATTTCATCTGTTTCTGAATTAATTTTTTTGATCATTTTTTTCATTTCGGCCATAGAGTTCTGTAATTTTGCGATTTTATGCTTATATTTGTCAATAATTTTCAAGGCTTGAGAATTATCATCCTTAAGAATCTTGTTTTGCGCTATTATTTTCTCTAATTCATGTATTTGTTTTTGGGATATCGTTGGAATAATATTGTTTCGGTGAGCTTTCTTGTATTTTTTGGTTTTACCAACAATTCGAAACTTCGTCAGAAGAGTTTTGGTCTCTTTAATGTCATCAGGGAGCTCAAATCCAGAATCATTCATGACTATTAAAGACTCATTCTCTGCTAGATCATCAAAAATCCATTGAGAAAGAACACTATCATTTTCCATTTAATAAACGTACGTTTTGGTTTTTATTTAATATTACTCAGCATTACTTATTATTTGTGTCAAGAGAGGCATTAGAGACAGCATTATCAATTGCACATAGTTTGAAATCTCTTTCAATGATATTGCAAAACTAAAAAGAAGACATGTTTTGAATTCAAACAGCATTGAGGCAGTTAATTGGCTGGGATAGAAGGCTCTGATGAGGATTATTGAGAGGAACCCAATAATAATGAAACTCCTATTTTTCATTTTATACACTATTTTAATAAAAATGATTGTAGCATAGAGGGGAATGTTGTAGGTCTTATATTTTCCAAAAACCTCTAGAATAAGACCACTAAATGCTTCATATTCTGACTTTCTAAATAGAATAAAAAAGATACTTGTCATTGAATAGGCAAAAGCCATCCCATAAATCGGTTTTACTGCAGTAATAATATCATTCTTGATGGAATTATGCCAATGCGAGTTCCTGTTTTGAAACCACTTAAAGAGTTTTTTGCCAAAAAAATAAAATCCAGATGATATAGGCATAATAAATGCATAATAATCTTTGTACAAATAGTCACTAAAATAGGAACATAATAAATATAATGTGGGAACTGCCAGCATTGAGATCCAAATCTTTTTAGAATCATCTTTCTTTTTTTTTAAATAATAGTTTAATGCGACACAGACTACAGATAAGAGCCGAAATGCCCAATAGCCATTAAATGATCCCTTTAAAAACTGTATTTCCATATCAGAAGCTACATATATCTGAATAAAAACTACAGCAACAAGATTTTTGGTTATTAAATAAACAGAATATCCATAAATAACGAGGTATAAAAACAATTTGAAAAAACCAAGTATTTTCTTGTACTCTTCTTGTAGCAACCATAATATTGCGCAGTTAATAATGCTATTTACCAGTACTGTGAGGTTGATTTTCCAAATCTGGTTAACATGACTTGAAGGCTTTTTGTGGCCGCACATAAAATGCATTTATTGTCATAAATTAATTTTTAAAAATGTTCTTGTTCATTGTATGCGTGTGTATCAGAGACACCAAGCACACTGTTAGGAAAATCCGCAAATATTTGGAGCTTATTGCACAACTCCGTGTTTTTGAACATGTTTCGGTTGTTAATTCCAGCTATTGCAGGAACTATAATCCAAAATTTAGCCCACCAAGTGATGATGATTGTGAATGGATAGATCATAATTTTAGTTCTGTTTTTAAGTTTGGGAAAACGAAAAAAGAGTGGCTTGCTTTTAAAGGAACACTTGAAATACCAGAAAAATACCAGATTACTGATTATTTAGTTAGATTTAGCTTTAATATTGACAAAAAGTACAAAGTTAGGCCGTGGGATGATGACTATCCAGCTGGGCCAGAAGGGAGATATTGGATAAATGGAAAACCAGTTGCAGCAATTGATGAATTTCACAATGGCGAAGTTATTGATGAACCTGGCAGCGTAAGGATGCAAATTTTTTCTGGAAGATGCTTATCATCACATAAAGTGTCAAGGTTTGGACTTAATATTGTTCACAAGAACACTGAATCACTGTATCATAGAATCAGGTTTTTATTATCTCTTTTAAAGGAATTGCCACAAGATAGCCCTTCTTATTCTTCTCTACTTAATATTTTAGACGAAACTGTATCATTTATTGATGTTAGTGATTTGAGTTATCCGATTCCTCTTCATTCTATACGAAAACATGATCCAACAAATGCTAAGTTTTATAATTCTACATGCTTTGCATTGGGATTCTTGAAAAATATGATTAATAAGTTGCCAAAAGGGCTTATTAATGAAACCTCAATATCTCTTATTGGGTATTCTCATTTGGATACATGTTGGGAATGGCCTTTTTCTTTATCGCATTATAAATTCTCCAATACTGTGACCACAATGCTCCATTTGCTTGAACACCCACCTTTCGATTTTGAAAATCCTGTTAATTGGAAGTTTTTAGCAACATCTGCTCAACACTATCAGTGGTTAGAAATGGATGATAACGATTTATTCAAAAGAGTATTACACATGGCAGAGAAATCCAGATGGGATGTCAATGGAGCTATGTGGGTTGAACCTGATACTAATCTTCCTTCTGGAGAGAGTCTCATTAGACAGATTATTATTGGAAAGAAGTATTTTGAGGGTCTTCACGGATTCAAACAAACTGTTTTGTTCCTTCCTGATTGTTTTGGTTTTAGTGCATCGCTTCCACAAATACTCAAACTTTCAGGTATCGACTTTTTTGTAACATCGAAACTATCTTGGAGTGAGTATACTGAGTTTCCATACTCTACATTTGTTTGGAGAGGAATAGATGGATCGGATATTATTGCTCATTTTATAACAACTCCTTGCCAGTGGGAAGGGCAAGCATCAACATATACAGGCACAGCCACCGCTAAAGAAATTATTGGGACATATAAGAATTATAAGCAGAAGAACTTAGTCAAAGGTGCTGCATTACACACAGCTGGTAATGGAGATGGGGGTGGAGGGATGACCGAAGAAATGCTCTGGAATTTAAATATTATTGGTGAATTACCACATATTGAGTCTCTACCTGAGATAAAGTATTGTTCTATTGATGAGTTGTTTAAAGAAATAAAAAAAGAACAAAATAGACTTCCAATATGGGATGATGAATTATACCTTGAATATCATCGTGGGACTCTGACCAGCCAGGAAGAAATTAAGAGACAAAATAAAGAACTTGAAGCTGCTTTGCATAACGTTGAATGGCTCTCATCATTATTATTCATAGATAATGAATCTCTTTATGATGATTTATGCAAAAATATTGTTAAATTTTGGGAGAGAATGCTTGTTTATCAATTCCATGATTCATTACCAGGTACATCTATTAATGAAGCAACTACTGATATATTATTCCAAGGGAACAATTTATTTAAAGAGATTAGAAATTATGAAAAAGAACTAGCCAATAGTGTTATGAGAAATATTCATACTCTTACAGAAGATAATTTGAGTATAATTTTTAATACACTCTCACATCCAATTAATATTAATGGTACTATTATTCCAAGTTGTGGGTGGAATTCGATACAAAAAGACATACCATTCGATTTTGTGTGGACAAGCTATTATTCTATTGTTAATGATAGTGATTATGAGATAAACGAAATCAGCTATAATTCTACAGTGCCAGATTTATATCCTTCAAAAAGTATTTTTTTCATTAATAATACTATAGTGACCCCTTTCTTATCAATAGTATTTTCAAAAGAAAATGGTTCAATATTATCTATTAAAAGCCAAGATAATGAAAGAGAATTTATTAAATCGCCTTCAAATGTTTTTGAATTATATGAAGACCGTCCAATCAATTGGCCTGCATGGGATATACAATTGTATCACAAAGAAATGAAAATTGATATGATTAAGTTTATCAATATGAGTTTTGATGGAAGTGGTATAACACAGATTTATGAAATTCCTTCCAACTCAACTAACAATACAAATAGAACAATTATAACACAAAGGATCAAGTTTTCTTCAGTTTCTCCTTTAATTGATTTTAAGACCATCATTAATTGGACTCAACATAATAAATTATTGAAAGTATCTTTTCCGACAACAATTCGGGCAAGAAATGCAAAATACGGTATTCAATTTGGATACATAGAAAGACCTACCCACTATAATACTGATAGAGATATGGCGAAATTCGAGGTATTTGGAAGATGGTCTGATTTGAGTGATTCAAGTGGAGGTGTCTCATTAATGAGTGATGTAAAATCTGGTTTCGATATTCATGATGGAAATATTCGACTATCGTTACTTAAGTCTCCTCTCCAAACAGACAAATGGGCTGATTTTGGTACCCGAAAGTTCATTTATCGAGCAATTTTTCATACATCTCCATTTCATGAGAGTAATATTGTTCATTTTTCAGACGATTTAGTTGTGCATCCATCAATTGTAGATTATATTCACCCTAAGGATCCAATCAATGAGCATTCTATTCCAAATAACTCATCATTTGTCACGTTGTCAAATTGCAAAGTAATAATTGAAACGCTAACACTGTCACTTATGTCAAAGGGGGTAATTTGTAGGCTTTATGAATCTACAGGAGGTGCACAAAAAACCATTGTTTCATTCCCATTGTTAGACACAAATCATTATCAAATTGAAATTGTAGATTTCAATGAGATTTGTCTAGAAAAATACATTGAGATATTACCAACATCATTTTTACAAGTTTGTTTAGATCTTGCTCCATTTGAAATATTATCAATGAAAATAACAAGAAAAGTTGGAATAAATAAATAACATTTTTATTGTATTACCACAATGGACACCATCCAAAATAATGACGGCAATACCTTGATTTATCTGTGGCTGAAGAGATTAGCATTGTTACTTGAGCATTAACAGAAATTTCTCCTCCAACAAATGAATCATTAAAAAGAAAATCATCTCCAGATAACTTTTGTGAAACCCTGGATAGAATTGAATGTTGAGCATTTGGACCAGATACATTGGCTTTGGAAGAAAATATTGGTTCATGCATGAAAATCTCCAACTGAGCAATTACAGGGCTTATATGCTCTCTTAAAACCCATAGCACATCTTCACAATATCTCCTAAAAGAACCTTCGACACTGCTACCTTCAAGTGCATTTTCTATCATTCGAGTCATTCTAAAAGGAACCAATTCAGGGTGTTGAAGTCTGTTTGTTGCAGTCTCAAAACTTTCTCCAAAATCGATATGAATGACTCTACCAGTGTGTCTTTGAATCATAATATTTGAAGGATGCCTATCTCCAAGACCAATTACATATCCTGCCATCGAAATTTGAGCGGTCGAAACAGTAAAGTTTTTAATCCTTTCAATCCATGTTGATGGAGCAGGAGAATACATCCATATACTTTCCCTAAGTTCGTTAGCTGTAGTTTCTTGGGATACATCGTTAAATAGCTCAAGTCTTTGAAGTGCAGAAAGCATATTAACTGAAGCATTGGAATACTGAAAATAAAGTTGGTTTTCATAAGTCACAGAAATATCTCTTTGTGTGCGAAACTCAGCAACCAGCTGTTGCATTGTATCTGCACCAGTCACCCAAGATATTAAACCAGCATTTGGAGCAAAAGGTATTATGGCATATATTGATAAACAAACTCCTGAAGAATTGGTGTATCTGTTAATTTTCAACAAAGAATTGATTAAACTAAAAAACTGCATAATTCTTTGGTCAAGACGTATATCTTCATTACCTTTTAGAAGAAACTTCCACTTTTTCCCATCTGAATCGAGCAAGAACAGGAGCCTTGGATGATGCTGAGTATTAAACAATTCTAATCTCGGTTCTATATATTGTAAACGTGGCGATCTGCCATTAACATCATATGTACCTGGAATCGATAAACTAAATCCTCTTTTGTTTGCCAATGAGTCAGATATCTTAGGTAAATAAATTGCATCTAAATGCTTCATTGTATTGCATAACTCGCTGTATAGCAGTCTAAAAGATTCCCACATTGGTCTAGTAACACTTTGATCACCTTTTCTGAACAAATCAAATGCTAATAATGTTCTATCAAGTGTTTTCTTAAAATTCTTTTTAAATGTATGATCGAATTCGCATTTGGGGTTATTTAATGATTCATATTGAGTTGAAAGTAAATCAATCACTCCCTTTTGATCGTTTTGTTGTTGCATACGAAAAGCAATTCCCAAAGAATCAATCCATGATTCATACCAGCAAACAGCAGATCTATGCATCCCATCTATAAAGAGGATTGCATCTTTATATATTTTTGCATGCTTACTCGAAAGCCTTAGTTGCATCTCTTTCGCATAGTTAGATTTGTCATCATCTGGAATCAAGGATAATACATTCAATGAATACACAACGGCTTCAAAGTGATCTTCACAGAAATTGGTTATAACATTATCAACAACATCTCTAACACTTTTCACTGGATGAGCAATATGTACAATAATTTGGGGAATAATCTGGATTACAGTATCTGGAGGCAAATGGATCATTTCGCTTTCTAATGTTCTTGGCAATTCTAAGTATTCGCCATATCTCACAAAAATCGAAAACATCTGACAAAGATACTGAAGTGACTCACTTGGGCGAATCTTGGCGGTCATTAAAAACCCGGTAATTGCATTAATGGCATATAATGATCTTTGATCTGGATAATGTGACAATGCTCTGCTGCTTGCATAAGCCCATCCACTCCATGCTCTATAATCTTCAGCATTGATATTCTTGGATTTATCAAAAAGTTTAATAATGTCGGTGAGAGATGAAGCGGAAGATGTGTTAGCTTTATATAAAGTATATTGCCAATGAGCTTGAAGCCGAATAACTCTTGCCCTCATTTTGTTGTTTATGCCCATATTCTCTAGAAAATTTGAGTACTTTTCAAAGATAACGGGATCATTAGGATTATCCGAATAAAAAAATGTACTGATTATTAAAAATGGGTATTCATTACAATGATGCTTATTCTCTTCAATAAATCTTTCCAATTCTCTCTTATTTGGAATTGACAATAATTTGGAAAAAACACTTATTTGGTTGATTGATTGGATTTTCTCGCCTCTTGACCACATTATTTTAAGTTTTTCGATGATCATTGATGGATAATAATCTACAGAACTCAATCTACCAAAATATGAATCAATAACCCTCCATTTTCTTTCCTTTCTCAATACAGAAATCATTTTCACACATGACTTAATGTGATCAGCAGGACTCAATAATAAAGAACGAATATCTATTAGTTTTGTCCAAGAATCACTATCTTCAGAGAAATTTTGAAGTCGATTTTCCCATATAGCAGGAATCGTTTTTTGTCTACTCTCCATAATTGCAACAGTTTCTTGAAGTTCAACAAAATGTTGGGAAGCAACGAGAAACCTTGTAGCTTGGTTAGCATCAGATCCACCGAATACCGACCGATCTTGTATTAAATACTTAAAACCATTTTCAACAGTAATTATGGCCTTTTTATATTGCCCTGATGAAATGTAGTACAAACACCTTATTATCACAGAAACATGATCATTTTGATCCTCAAAGAAGCTCACAAAATATTCAGTATTATTCATATCTTTGGAATGAAAAAATGCAAATGCAAACCATATAGCGATTGATGATTTTTCATCAATTGGAAGCATATCAAATGAACTCCTAAGTTGCCTAACATTGTCCCATTGTTCAAGGTTTGCATAACACCTCACCAAGCAACCAACATTAGTTTTTGGCTTCGACAAATAAATGTCTAATGCTTTCTCCCATTCTCCTAATTGTTCGAACCATCTCCCAGCATCTGATTGACCGATATCGTTTCCTGCTATTGTTAAAAGACCTCTTGCTGATTCAAGGCGGCCAATTTTGGAATTATGGCGCAAAAGCCTCTCAATAAGTGTTGAAGAGCCTGGATTTTTCCTAATGCATCTCTCAAGTTGATAAAGAGCTAATCCCGAAGAATATGTAGATCCTGCCAAAATACTATCAGAAATATCAAATGGAATTCCAGCTCTGTCCAAAACATTTGAGAGGTAAATCAAATCAGGATCAATGTAATCAAATCTAATCAAAGCAAGTTCAATATTTTGCGAAAATTTTTTCCTGTCTTCTAAGTTAGTTTGTTTCCAGCAGCTTAAAAATGCAATTGGGAAAATATCTTTTCTGAAGTCGTGAAATTGTTCGATTGTTGAGCTACAACTTATGATAGAGATTTCTGGAGAATTCATTACAACTAAGTAGCTTAGTTCATCGATCCATTCTGTAGTATTATTATAAAATGGCTCAGGAAAGTTTTTCAAGATTTGAGAATTAGACTGTCTCAGTTCTGGAAGACATTTCATAATTCTTTCCTTATTTAATCGGGGTCTGTGATCTTTTATAAAAAGAACTTGTTCAACGAGAGGTCTTCTTTGTTGTAAGTGATTCCTGACATCAGAAAAGTGTGGTACTATCACCCCTGCAAATTTGCACTCTTGTTCCGCATAATCAATATCTAATCCACCAAACAAGCACAAATTTAAAAGTAGTTCATATACTCCATGGCATGGACGTTTTCTGAGTTGCTGAAAACATAGTTGAGTAATTTGAACTCCATAAAGATCCATAGGGTGATATTGAACAAAAACAGTTAATGTTTTTAAAGCAGCATTGACCCTAGGTTCAGGGGACGGATTTTTTTTGTTAAAAAAAGTCTTTGAAACTGTGTGTATAAATGTTGATATTGCTTGATTCTGAAACAAAACTAAATATGATGCAAGTTTCAACAATTTTTTAACTGTTTGATTATCATTAGTGGAAAAACTACTCAGGATCAATGGGTAAAGCTGGGCCCCAATTTGGTTGAACCCTGATCTTAATTGATACGATACAGTTATTAAAAGGTGTAAACACTCTTTAAGCAATAAATGTCTTCGAAAAATATCAAAAAAATTACAAATATATGGAGCCGCAGGCCATCCACAAAAATATATAACTGCTTCCAACTTCCGAAATATAAATGCAAAATCAGTTCCAGTTTCAAGAGCAGTCTGGAAGGCGCCCATAACAGGCTCTATGTAAGTGATTGTTGCTTCAGTTTCATGAGCGAAAATCCCTGTAACAGCCTCAAAAACAACAGGCGATGCTGTGTCTTTTAATAGAGGAACCAATAAACTGAGGATAAATGAGGGATAAAATGATGCATTTTCAAAAGAAGAAACTTTTTCAGCAGGATGATCTTCATTAATATCCATTAAGGGTACAAATCCTGATGATCCTATTGTTCCAATTAGTTTTAAAACAGCAATTGCAACTTCATCACTTGAATCTCCGCTTAATAAGTACATCAAAGAAGGATAAAGTTCTGGAAACAACTGTGTAAGCTTGATTTTCGATTCAAACGCTATGACAATTGAAGTTAGAGCAGAGAGAGCAACGATTGTGACATTCGAGTTATGGATCATTTGAAAAGACCTGATAAAAACAGGTATTACTTGAGGTATGAATTGTGTTATTGATTTCGAGAGGAGCTCTAATGTCTGAAATAAAGCCTGGTCTCTTCTTTCAAGCTTTTTTTCATTCTCTATAGTGAATATTTTATGTTTTAAGACATTTTTTTCGGTAAAAGGGTTAGTTTCAATTACATGATCAGTAAGCTTGAAGGATTTAAGATCTAAAGGGATATAGTCATCATTTTGGATATATAAACTGCTTTTTGGCCATTCTAATGAAGGAAAAGGATCCCCATATAATAATAATGTTACACAGAACCAAATCAAATGAGGAGCATATGTGGGAATCAAAGGAATAAAATACTCTGCAACCAAAGGAAGTATTGTACATCCTCTTGCTCTTTGAGATTGATCAGCGTATGGCATATATCTTGATAAAAACACCTTCATAAATTCTACAATTTCAGTTTTCAAAATTATTGGATCAGCTTCAACACATTTTGAAATAATTGGAATTGCAGCTCGTCTTACTTTAAATGAACTATCTCCAAGTAAAGGAAGAAGCATTGACCCATATCTAAGAACATTTCGTTGAGTCAAAAAAGAAAGAGCGAATAGTCGAATTTTTTTTGAAGGATCAAAAACAGCAAACTGAATAAGTGCTTGTAAAGCCAGGTGACTTTCACTCTTTGAAAGTAACTTTTGAATCTTGTATCTAATTCTATCATCCGAAGATCTTGAAAACATTACTAACTGCTCGTAAACAGCATCTGAAGTGCTATACAAAGTCATTCCAAAATGTTTTAGAATTTCTAAGGAGATAAGCATTGAATCATATGTAGCATTTTTGCTTAAACCATCTACGCTCCATTGTCTGAGCCTATGTTCCATTTTCTTGAAATGATGTGGTTGTCTTTTTAATGCCTTAACTAGGGTAATGGAAGGAGGAGCTCCTGCAAATAGTAAAAAGTTTAAGGATGACCCAGGGAAATTATCAAAAATCATACATACTACATCAAAAACCTGCCCATAATAAGACCTAAGATTTGGCGATACAACAACTCCTTGAACAATATCACAAAGTGATTTAAAAGGTATATTACGATGGGGAACAGATTTAATCAATGATTTTAGGAATTGGAGCAAAACCGGAGTCTCCCTAGGCCTGAGTATTTGTTTATTAATTGCATCAAAAAGACTGGTATTAATTTCTTGGGTAAAAATAGACGGCTTGTATAACATTATTGAAAACAAAAAATTATAACAAAATTTGGAGACATCTTGTGTGCTTCTGTGCAATAATGGAATGATCATATCAATTACTTCTTCAATATGAACAAGAGAAGGAAAAACTTTAAATATGATATGAATAATCATCACAGGGCCATGAGGAGAATGATGAACCTTTTTTGTTATGTCTTCATTGCAAATGATAAGCATATCTTTGGAAATTCGGACTCCAGATCGCTCAGGAATCGATCTTAAATGCATTTCAAATAGTTTTGCAGCAATTTTACACAGGCCTCTATCAGTTGAGCATATTGCATTTGTTATTTCATAAGCATGCCTATTGGTAACAGGAAGAACAAAATCAATACATAATTTGGAAATTTGCTCAAGAATAGTAAATGCATTAAAAAGATACTTTTCCCTCATTTCAGGAGATAACATAATTTGCGCAGCTTCTGCAGATTCCTTTAAAAATGAAACATTCTCTTTTGATTCAATCACCAGATATTTAAGCACCCTCGAAAATGCTTTAACAACTTCTCTATTGCTACTTGAACTAAACCTGCTTATTAATGGAAATAATTTCTTAATCTGGTCAAAAGACCTCCGAAAATAGTGAATTACCGAAAAAACAAGCAAACACGACATATTAACAATACTTTCATCATAATCAATATATAATTTAAGATGATTCTCCCATGTTAAAAACAATGATGATAATTCAGACTCGTTTAATGCCAAAAGATAAGGCCCCATCGATAATACTAAGTCTTTTCGCACTTTTTTCCAGTGTGAGTATTCGGGGCTCTCTAAAATGCTAAATAGCTCCTTGTACCGAGAAAAATGGACAGACATTAAACTAAAGAGTCTTTTTATAGAAATAAAAAGCCACAGCAGTAGCAATGAACAGTGCAAAGCCGCTCCAAACGAGATATGATTGAGTGCTTTGAGTATTTATTGGTTCAAAAGTTGGGTCAATGAACGAACTCCTCATATGTTCTATCTGATTGTTGGTTTCGTTTATCAATGAAACCACAAATTCCAATGAAAAAGGAGAAACGCAGTAATTTCCAGTATTATCCCGCAATTTCATAAAGTAGTTCTCAGTGATTTCAGCAAAATAATTAAAATTCTCATCGCCCAGAGAACGCGCAATAACTGATAAATCGGCGATATCTTTGGTATAATCAAGAAGTTTTACCCTCATATTATCTTCATCGATTTCTTCTGCTTTCGTTTTCATCCTCTGAAACAAATCATCAAAATGCTGAAACATTTTTGTATTTACATAAAACTTCTTTATCTTTATTGGATCCACCCTTGGAGGCTGCTGAGTTTAGATGGATTATTCTTCAATACTGTTTGACAGAATTGCATAGAATTTGGTATCTTTGATAATAACACAATCATCATATCTCTGAGTTTCGTTAGAGTCTCTTGTGTTATTCCCATTTCTTTCATTTCATACTCTGAAGAACTGAAGAGCTTGACAAGAACTGAGCAAACTAACTGAGCATCTGTGCATCCTACTCTATCTAACAACCAGAAGAAAAACTGAATCATTGTTAGATTCTCACCAATGTCCAAAGCAGCTGGCATGTTTTCAAAGCATTTGACTGCAAATTCGCTAACTGGAAAATCGTTAGGGCATACATTCATTGCAAAGGCTCCAATAGCACTCACACAATTATCTATCATTTTAACGTAATTCTCTGAGCTTTTTCTTCTTGAACAAAGTTTGGACCTAAACAGTTGAATAATGGGCTCAAAAAATGGAGTCATTAATGATGGTATACATTCGGATGCTGTTTTAATGGTGAAGAAACCCATATCGGTTTCTTGTTTCATCTGAATATCAATGCAGCGATTAATAAGATTTTGAAGAATGTTCTCAGTGATATTTGATCCGGAGTATTCAATATATTTTGCCATAATAGATATGGCAAATAATGAATCTGATGATTTGTTAGAATTTGTCATTGGTATAATCCTGTTCTCAATAATTTTTTGGATTCTTTCTGGTATTTCATTTTTATATGCACACAAAAGCTCTCTGAATAGTAATTTTAGACTATGATGTAGTTCAATTGGGAATTTGTCATCATTAATGCATGGGAGATTAATCTCTAAAGCGGAGTCTGCTAAATCAATGATTGTATCAATATAATTGGGTATCCTAGAGACTCCAATACAGCAAATCATAGCAGCAAGGGATTCAAAAGCATCACCAACCGAGGTAATATCTTTGTCCTGTTCAATAACTCTCTGTATAATGGAATAGATTCGATCAATCTGGACCGTGTCAAAGGTTTCAAAACTCATCATTCCCTCAAAAATGATAACAATTGCTCTCATTGATTTCTGAACACTATGACCAACAACTGAATCTGACATTTTTGATATCATATCCACCATATTCTGAAGATTATCATTGAAAAACTCAGGATATGTAGTAATGATAGATGAATATACCATGAGAGCTCCTCCAGGAAATTCCATTGCGTTTGCATCAATCAACATTCTGTCGGCTTCTTTTTCATCAATATCATCTTCAACAGTAACTTCAGTTTGACTTGCCAACTCGGTAGTGATAGCAATTAGATCATCGTTAAGATCTTTTGATACTAAAATTGGCAAAATCTGAAGTGAATATTCAATAACCGGGGCGATTTGCGATTTATGGGTCATTAACATATATCCAAATGTATTAAGTGATTCGGCAATCAGGAAGGGATCATTTTCATTCTCAAGACAATTGATTAAGAATTCAGCAACTTCTTGAGCAATCCCATCAAACTGATGAGGGCACTTGTGTATTAATGATCCAATACACTGAACAGCTCCAGCTCTTAATGCACTATACTCGCTCTCAGAATCAGATGTAATGATTAATTGCATAATACTAAAAACTTCTTCTAAATTTTGTGATACTTTAAAGCTTGAGTATTTGAGAAGTTGAGCAATAGCTGGTAGCAAAGCCATATTAGTCTCAATAGAAACAATCTCAATGAGACCAACTAATAATGGCAAGGCTCTATCATAAATGTTGTCAGTATTTCTGGAACGTTCGAAAAGAACAGACAAAACAGAAAGCATCTCTTGTGATGGTTGAGATTCGATGGAAAGCAAAATTGGTTCTTCAAAAAGATCAATATAATCTCCAATGTAACCTTGGAATTCACTGGCGAATTCACTAACAGCTTCCTTAGCAATGTCTCGAATCAAAAGAGATTCATTGCTTAATGATGAAGATATGATTGTTGCAACTTCATCAAGATTATCGAAAAAGAAGTCTGGTGAGACTTTAAATGAGTACTTATAAAACAATAAAATTACAGCAAGCCTTTCATCTTGTTCAACAAACTGAGATTGTAGTTCCCACACAAAGTTTAAAAATTCTTCTTCGGCAGAAAAAACAGAAACAATCGTTGAGAATACATCTATTCCAACTAAATCCATTAACTGATCAGGAATATAAAGTTGATCAGAAATTTGGCAATACCTTAAGAATAATGCTTTGTACTTTTCTTCTTCCATAAAATATCCAATATTGATAAAGCAACATGAATCAATAATCATTATAATAGCCTGAGCCATATCAAGTTCAAGACCATCTTTTTCAAAAATACTAAGTAAAATCGGCATTATAGACTCAACATCAGCAAAACTTGACAACTCGACAACATCAGATAAAATTCGGCATAAATGGTGGAAATTGTGAATATTATTCATGAATGGTTCAACAAATGAGCATGACATAACCCATAACTGATTAATATTATCATCAATTTCAACTTTGTTAATAATGTAGTAATTGAACGCAAAGCTAAGGGCAGATAAAATCACTTCTGGGTCAGAGATTGTCAAACCAGCGAATGTTAGCTTGATAGTAAATGCTAATAATTCTGGTGAATGCTTCATCAATCCCAGTAAATTGTCTAAAAGACAAAGAGATGAGTGAATGTGAGGAATTGACATCGAATCCAATGACATCCTAGCGAATTGAATAGCATGGGGCAATGAATTTTCTGTGATTAGAGGGTATATTGTGTTAACAAGATTAGTCCTACATAAATTATCAGTTTCTTTAACCATCAAAGCAAAAAATTGGTCAATGTATGCTTCCTTATTTTGGTTAATCTCCCAATTATACTTCAAGCACTGTCTAATATTAATAATAGAGCACAATCGAATATAGTCATCATCGGTTTCGCTAATCAAATAAATAAAAGCGGGCAAAGAAAGAGGATCTTTAGAAAGATTTAAAATTACTTCAGTAACGTGTGCAACCTCTTCGGGAATACCGCGACGAAGAGCACTAAATGACTCAATAAAAGCACTGCAAATGGACTCCATTCTATCGGACCACTTCCAGTTTGCCCTTATCATTTTACCCTTCATCTGTCAGCATTGTATCAGGAAATCAAACACAGTAGTTGAATCAAATCTGTAGGGTTTTATTTCAAAATAATTTGATGAGAAGTGAATTGAGACTCCCGCCAGGGTTCGAAAGGCTTGATTTGTCAAAGCGGTGGGAATCCATTGAGTTATACATTAATTCGGAAAAACCTGTTTTTAAATGTAACATTGAGGAAATAGGTCCATTTCTTGTTTTTTGGCCTGGTTTTATTGTGTTTACTCCTTGTTTTACACCAATTGATGCAGATGGAGGTGTGGGCAAGGATCTGTATTTAATTGAAAATGAAAACATTCAGGTGAAGCATAAGTTAGTTTTTGCTGATTCGGTATCAAAGATTACTTTTTTTGAAGGATACTTTTTGAGTTTAAGCTCGTTTGGAAGATTTATCGGGGAAATGAACCCTGAAAGGGGGATGAAAGAAGGACAATTGTTGTATAAGTCTCATAAACCTGAAGGAGATGTCCATGTCAGTGCTAGTATTTGTTCAAAGAAAGATGGGAATTTTCTAATGGTTATGAAGATCCCGCAGAATACGGAGTATTTTTCTATTCGTTTGCACCCAAGGTTGTTTATTCGTACAGGGATAAGTAAAGTAGGGAAGACTCCAATGACAGATAAAGATGAATTGAAAAATTTCATAATGTTAGATTTTAACAGTAAGAATGAATGGGAATTTGAAACCGCGAATGCCACCGAAATGATTAATTGGGTAATCTCAGTGTATTCTTTTTCCAATAGAATCGGCCAGCATTTTAAACCAGATGAGGAATTAAGAAAAGAAGAGAAGAGAATTGCTGAAGAAAAGAGAATCGAAGAAGAGAAGAGAATAGCTGAAGAAAAGAGAATCGAAGAGGAGAAGAGAATCGAAGAAGAGAAGAGAATAGCTGAAGAAAAGAGAATCGAAGAAGAGAAGAGAGTCGAAGAAGAAAAGAGAATCGAAGAAGAGAAGAGAGTCGAAGAAGAAAAGAGAATCGAAGAAGAGAAGAGAATAGCTGAAGAAAAGAGAATTGAAGAGGAGAAGAGAATCGAAGAAGAGAAGAGAATCGAAGAAGAGAAGAGAATAGCTGAAGAAAAGAGAATCGAAGAAGAGAAGAGAATAGCTGAAGAAAAGAGAATTGAGGAAGAAAATAGAATAGCTGAAGAAAAGAGAGTCGAAGAGGAAAAGAGTATTGCTGAAGAAAAGAGAATTGAAAAAGAGAAGAGAATTGCTGAAGAAAAGAGAGTCGAAGAAGAAAAGAGAATTGAAGAAGAGAAGAGAATAGCTGAAGAGAAGAGAGTCGAAGAAGAAAAGAGAATTGAAGAAGAGAAGAGAATAGCTGAAGAAAAGAGAGTCGAAGAAGAAAAGAGAATTGAAGAAGAGAAGAGAATAGAAGAAGAGAAGAGAATCGAAGAAGAAAAGAGAATTGAAGAAGAGAAGAGAATCGAAGAAGAGAAGAGAATTGAAGAAGAGAAGAGAATTGCTGAAGAGAAGAGAATTGAAGAAGAAAAGAGAATTGAAGAAGAAAAGAGAATTGAAGAAGAGAAGAGAATTGAAGAGGAAAAGAGAATAGCTGAAGAGAAGAGAATTGCTGAAGAAAATAGAATAGCCGAAGAGAAGAGAATCGAAGAAGAAAAGAGAATTGAAGAAGAGAAGAGAATCGAAGAGGAAAAGAGAATTGAAGAAGAAAAGAGAATCGAGGAAGAGGATAAAATGGAATGAGTGATGAAGAGTTTGAAAAGTGAAGATACTTAATGAAAGTTTTAAACCAATAGAAATATGAGTATTTATAAATTTAATTTTGCAGTTTCTTTAGTATAATTCTTAATGCGTTTAAAAGATTATGTTAAAAAATTTGGGATATCATTGAATATGATTCTACAGTATTTCTATTCTCACCATTACTGAGATTTTTTTGAGTTCACTCAAATTAGCTACCAATGAGATTTTTGGGTTCTAACAACGATTCCCTTCAGAATAGAATGATTTATTTATACCCATCAGACTATTCTTCATAATTCTCAGTTCTCAGAAAAATATAACTTTTGACTATGCCATTTTTAAATGAGAGAGAAGATTTCATTTGAGCGGTATCTTTTCGGGGATGAAAATGAAATAACAATCGAAGATGTGGGTTTTGTTGTTGATCGACTAATCAAGTTACCACAGATTCGTCCTCACAAACTGGAACAAGCTATAACACTATCAATGGAATACAGCCAAAATTCCGATTTTGTGGAAAAAATGATCGAAAAAGCTAATGATTGCCCTGTTTTAATATATAAATTACAGATGAAGGAAGTTATTACAATTGAAGAAATTTTGCCTTTCTTGAGATTTAGGGGCACATTCATATTATGCCATTATTTTAGGAAATTTATATTTGATTTTGATGGTTTAATAACAAACAAGAAGAAACCTGAGGAATTTGATGAATCATTTTTCCAGAATTCCAAACATTTTGATAATCTTATTGAATATGGATATTTACCTTCAAGCATTGAATATTGCCTTAAGTATGATGACATTGATGGTTTTCTTAATATACACACTTTGAAAAGAGAAGCAATATGGAGTCCTTTTGAGTGGGCTAATAAACCCAAATATCTCGATCTATTATCTTTTTCTGGTTATTTTAGCTCAATTAATTGTTTTAAACATCTCTTGATGAATGGATATGAGATAAATCAAAAGGTTATTTCAATGGTTATTTGTAGTGGGTGTTTTGATCTATATCACTTGTGTAAAGGAGAGGGGTCTTTAACTATTGAGAATATTTTCAATGTTTCTGAGTTTTGCCACCTCTCATTGCTTGAACACATGATAGAAAATGGAGCAGATATTAATGCAAAAAATATTTCAATATTGGTTAGAGTTTTAAGAATGCTCCACTTCATATTGCTGCCATACATGGTCATCTTTGCATTGTTGATTACCTACTTAGTCAAAAAGCCGATTTAAATGCAAAGAGTTTGGATTTCAAGGGAAATTTTCTAAGAACACTCCGATTCATCATTCTGCAAAAGAAGGACACCCTATTGTTACCGAATTTCTCTATAATTATGGAGCAGATATTAATATAAAAAATGATCACAATATGGAAACTTATTTAAAAAAACTCCTCTTCATTTGGCTTCACAATATGGAAATTTTGGATCAGTACAGTTTCTTCTTAATCAAAAAGCAGATGTAAATTCAAAAGACAATGATGTTGTATTTGATTGATTAATTGGATTCCACTCCATTATGCTGCTCAGAATGGTCATCTTGGTGTTGTTGAATCCCTGGTTAATCGACAATCTGGTATTAATTCAAAGGAGAATAATTTTAATTCATTTTTTTTGGAAGAACTCCTCTTCACATAGCTTCTGAAGAAAATCATCTTTGTATTGTTGAGTTTCTGATTAAACATGGAGCTGATATAAATCCAATTAACAGAAATATTGAGTTTCTATGATTAATAATACTCCACTTCATGAAGCTTCTCAAAAAGGCTATCTGAGTATTGTTGAATTTCTGATTAAACATGGAGCTGATATTAATCCAATAAACAGAAATATTGAGGTTCTATAATTTATGATACTCCTCTTCATGAAGCTGCTCTAAATGGTCAGGTTTCTGTTGTTGAGTATCTTCTTAAAGAAGGTGCTGATTGTAGAAATGGAATCCATGATCAGAGTTATCTTCATTGGGCTGCTGAAAATGGTCATCTTAGTGTTGTTGAATATCTAGTAAATCATGGAGCTGATATAAATGACAAGAATAAAGATAAGGAAATTGTTAATTCAACTGGACTCCTCTCCATAATGCCTCAAAAAATGGTCATCTTAAAGTTGTTGAATATCTAATTGATCAAAATGTAAATATAAATATTAGAGGGAATAATGCTAATTTAATATATCTAATCAAACACCTCTTCATTTAGCTGCCGAGAATGGTCATCTTAGTGTAGTTGAATTTTTTGTAAATAATAATGCTTCTATTGATGCAAAAAGTAAATATGTTGAATTCTTTTAACTAAAACAACTCCTCTTCATTTAGCTGCTGAGAATGGTCATCTTTGTGTAGTTGATTATCTAGTTAACCAAAAAGCTTCTATTAATGCAAAGAGCAAATATTTTTAGTTTTTTTAACCAAAAAAACACCTCTTAATGAAGCTGCTGAGAACGGGCATCTTAGTGTTGTTGAATATCTTCTTAAACAAGGTGCTGATTATAGAAATGGAATCAATGATCAGAGTTATCTTCATTGGGCTGCTGAAAATGGTCATCTTAGTATTGTTGAATTTCTGATTAATCATGGAGCTGATATAAATCCAATAAACCTAAATATTGATGTTCAATAATTAATGATACTCCTCTTCATGAAGCTGCTCAAAATGGTCAGGTTTCTGTTGTTGAATATCTTCTAGAAAAAGGTGCTGATTATAGAAATGGAATCAATGATCAGAGTTATCTTCATTGGGCTGCTGAAAATGGCCATCTTAGTGTTGTTGAATACCTGGTTAATCATGGAGCTGATACTAATGAAATGAACGATAGTGGTGGGCTTTTATGTTTTATTATTTTCCTCTTCACAAAGCAGCTCAAAATGGCCATCTTAGTGTTGTTGAATATCTAGTCGATCGAAATGAAAATGTTAATTTAAGAGGGAATAATGCCCATTTCATATAACTAATCAAACACCTCTTCATTCAGCTGCACAAAATGGTCATCTTAATGTTGTTGAATATTTAGTAAATAAACAGGCTGAAATAAATGCACAAAACGATGGTGTTAGTATTGAATAATTAATCAAACACCTCTTCATTTTGCCGCATCTAATGGCCATCTTAATGTTGTTGAATACCTTGTTTATCAAAATGCTGATATAAATTCAAGAACAAAATATGAAGAGACTCCTCTTCATAAAGCAGCTTCAGTAGGACATATTGAAGTCGTTGAATTTCTAGTTAATCAGTTTTCTGATGTAAATGCAAAAAATCGGAATGTTGAGTTTTGCAACATAGAGAAACCCCTCTACATTTTGCTGCTCTTAATGGTTATCTTGGTATTGTTGAATCTCTTGTAAGACAAAATGCCGGTGTAAATGCAAAAAGCAATAAAGTTGATCTATAATATTTAGAGAGACTCCACTTCATTATGCTGTTTATAATGGACATATTGGTATTGTTAAACATCTATTAAATCATGGAGCCAATATTCACGAGAAAAATGATAAAGGGCAAACGCCATTGGTTATAGCAACCCTAAACAAACATTATGAACTAATGAGATATCTCCAACGGAATGGAGGGATATAAAAATGAACATGATTAAAAATCGCATTCACTATAAATTAGTTTTTTCTGATTCTAGACCCTTTTAATGGGTTGGTGAATATTAAACAGAAGAAATTTTTTGTTGAGTCAAATGCTGTATGATAACTCCAATTTCTTGTTTTTTGAGGAAGACACAAAAAAGACTCATTATAGGATTTTTAATCCAGATGGAAATAATAGGATAGTTGTTTTACCCGATTTTTTCTATCCATCTTCAGTTTATTATCCATTTTGCGACCTCCTTTCGTCAAATAATTTTTCCGTATGTACTTTAGATTATTTTGGAAGGGGAAATAGCGAGATATCTTGTGAAAAGCCTGTTTTTAATTGTCAATTATATGCAAATCAAGTTATTGCTTTATTAGGGCATATAAACTGGAATAATATTACGATAGTTGGTATATCTTATGGATCCATTATTATTGATGAGATTTTAAAGACAAAATCTACATTATTTTCCAAGTGCATTCATATATCTCCTAATAATGGCCTTAGAAGCTGTTTAAGTTACTTTATGAAAGCTATAATGCCATTAAAAAAAGTTTATGATTGGTATATACCAAGATTTTTACCTCATAATATCCCCAGATTTGTTTATGATGAGATGTCGAATCCAGTTGGGCAATCACAGCTTTATTGGACAATTGTTTCATCATTAATGCATCAAATTAATACAAATAAGTCCTTTTACCCATCACTTTCATATAAAGGATCGGAAAAATGTGTTAAACAAGTAGATAAGTCTCATATATACTTGTTTGAAAATATCACGAGCCAAATAAGGGATTCATCTCGAATATCCGATGAAGATGTATATGGTAATTTAGTCGCTATTGAAGATTCAGAAATGGTGGTAAATCGAATCTTGAGAGATGGACAATTTAGTTAAAAAATTCTTTTTTACAATGCTAACATATCCTCGAATTTGATGTTGTTTCCAAAATCAACATCTGTCTCAGGGAATCTCATTGATTTTTTGCATGCTTTGGTTTTAGGATTCTGTAATGAAGAGCAAATCTTTTGAGCGCAACTAAACACTTCAAAAGGGTTAACAACAATCCCTTTTGGTGCCAATGCCATTATGTCTTGATGAATTCCCCATGTATGATTAGATAAAAACACCGAAGCTAATGCAATTACACAAGGTTTGGTAATTCCGTATGATGGGAGAAATAGCGCCTCCCTTACAAATGATTGCGGAGAATTTGCTTTCTCGGATGATTCTCTTTCATTTATTGTGTTTATACATGTAAAAGATGTATGATATGCAACATCAAATTTTAGAGTTCTTAGAATGATCCTCTCACATTCAATAAACTCTGATTCTTGATATGCATTCTCACATATGTATATAAAATCTGATAGTGTAGGTGTACTTGTTTCTTCCATTTTGGAGGCAATAAACAAACATGTTGACGCATATAATTGTAAATGGCCTTTTACAATAAGTCTTGATCGGCAAATTCTATCAAAGAGACTTATCGCCAAAAAAACTGTTTCCTCAAAGAAATTAAAGCCTTTGTTGATCGATATGATCCAATCAACAATTGAAGTCCTATATTTTTCTTTGCATCGAAATGCTTCACTGGTTTTCCCAATTATTGGCTCTTCAAAAAAAACATTTTGCTTGATCATATTGCGATATTCCTCTAAAAATGGCGACTCGGTGATATAATCAGTTCCTATTAATTGGTTGGCCATCACATCTGGGATGGGCTCAAACTCATCAGACCAATCCGAAAGCTCTTCAACATTATTATCCGGTTTCTCTTCGTGTCCTGTTTCCACTAAAACAATTTGAGATTCTTTGTTTCTATCATATACATTCTTCTGAGTCAACATTTAATGTCGTTTAGAATTATAAAGGCCGTTTACCTTTTTCCTTCCTCCTTTTCAAGACCGGTTTCTCTTCAAAACATTGTCTGAAATAGCCTGCTGATCTTGAAACTGGCTTACGAGAGTTTTATATACATCAACCTCGTTCAAAATTGGACAAGGTCTTTGCTTTGTGTTATTGTAGGTCCTTCTAGCTGTGTTTATCTTTGTGTGGCTTGGAGGAGATATGGTAAAACTATTCTCTTTGATTATTGATTGCATCTCCTCCCTACTTCGCGGAATCTCATGATTGAATATCATTTTCATTGTATGATTTGAGTGTTGTTGGTTCTGAGTTCTTTCAATAAATGTGAGAGTTGGAATTCTGTCTAAACATCCATCCTTATTCGATAAAAAACACTCTGTACTAAAGTTTTTGAAATTAGATAAATTTTTTTGTGAGTTTTTCATCAATTTGGGCTTTTTTCTGTTTTCATCATATTCAATAACATTTTTTATGAGATTTGCTTCATATTTAACCCTTTGTTTCCTAATATTCTGTCGGTTAATTAAACTTATTGTATGATTATTAGTTAAAGCGATCCTATCATCGACTAAATGGTCATTTTTAAGCATTCTGAGACAATGTTCGCGATATCTTTTTGCGCGAAACATCATATCAACATAATCTGAGGGTTGTCCGAATCCTTTGCTCATTCTGTACGTTAATATAAATTTTTATTAAAAAAGAAAAAAGTTGATTTCTCTAATCCAGCATTATTGTATAATATGATCCTCATTAAGAAGAAAAAACAAGTTTTTTACAATGAGGGAAATATTCTACCAAATGATCTTGAGAAGAAACATTGGGATACTTGGGCTTTAGGTGTATACATTTCAAATCTTATCTTATCTATTCAAAGGGAAATTGAAACAGAGAGTAACTTATTTCCATAATTATTGGTTTCTTTAAAAATGTAATACCAAAAGGGATTTAAAAACATGAATAAATTATTCGAGACATTAATCATAAATCTTTTTATTACTACTTATTATGAATAATCTTTATTCAATGAATCATAATAAGAACTAGTGGAAAAATCAATATATTGTTTCTCAATGGAACATTGTTCAATGTTTTTATATGTGTTGACATATACAATGGAATGTCTGCATTGCAATAATAAGACTGGAAAAATTTCAATTGATATGTACCCTTTCTTTTCAAAGTATTATTTATGCCTGTTGATGTCATTCCCACATGAGATATAAATGAATGAGATATTTCAACAGAACCAGTATTAACATTGAATAGTGCGTCATGATTCGAATCAAATATGCAATATTTTAATTCGTAAGATCCCCTTCCATGTACATAGACAACACCAAAAGATGGGCTGTTATTATGAACAATATTTGCAAATAATATTGATCCTGAACAGTCGTATAAATAAATGCATATCCCATCCAACGCCTTATTATTAGAGAAAGTACAATGAGAGCTGGTAAAACTTGATGGTGATTCTATGAGGATACTGGAAACCTGAAATGCATTATTCATTGAGCTGTTTGAGTTAAAATAATTTTGATTTCCTGTATAAAAATAAATCGAATAATCTCCTTGTGGTGTATTTGAACACGAAGAAATAGAAATATACTCAACTCTACTCTCATGTAATGTTTTAATATTTGCATAATGACAATAAGAGTCATGACCACAAGAACACTTATAAGCACACACCATCATTAAAACTGAATTGTAATCCCGAAAATATATTGCTCCTCCTTCAGAAGAGCAAGAACAACTGTGAAACATTGAACATTTAACAAACATTGAACAAGAACACCCAAAGACACAAATAACACCTCCATTGCCAGATATCTGAGATATTCTGGTAAAAAAACAGTTAGATATATTAATATCCATTTGTTCATAAGATCTTTGATTATCAATATCTTCATTAATACACCCATTACTTTTGATGATCAAATACCTATTCAGAACATTCCAAGTTTGGATACTCTTTTTTCTTTCAAAAGAATAATCATGATTACAATATTCATTATCAAAGAGTTGAGTTGTTTCTATTGAAAGGGCAAATAGGAAAAGAATCGACAACATTACAGCCAAATACTTATTTGAATAAAATATGGCTGTTTGAAAGAAATAAAAAACCCCTAACAATATATATAAACAATTGAAACAGGAGAGGTTGTTGTTCACAAATTAGGGGGTATTTTCCCAAATTACGAAATTAATTCTTACCTAATATGAATAATCCAGTTATATCACAAGGAATGTCCCATTTTTGGAACATTTCGAAAATTCATAATGATTGTCAATATATAAAAACTGGTTATTCTTTTTGTCTCTGAAACAAGATATGTCTAGCCCAATAGTTAAAAATATCAGATTGATTCTCAATATTTCAAGGAGCTTGAATTTCTCAACCAAGTGTGATTGATGCAATTAAACAAATTCTCCAAAATTCATTCAATTGTTTTTTATTAAGTTTTATACAACATCCAATGAATTTTTGTTGGATTTCAATGCGAATATTAAATATTAGTACATTCTTTGATAGAAAACATCCTTGTTCAATGTTTCAATTCAACATAATAATAACAAGAGAAAGCACATATGAATATGAAAAAACAATACTAATATCTCTATAATTCATCATTTGACACGAATTTTGATTACAATAATTGATAACCTCTTGATAATCAAGAGGAAAAGATCTTTCATTTGTTCTCGGTGGAAAAAGAGATTGATAAACTGTTTGAACAGGATAGTGTGTATTGAAAGGAGTGTGTATGGGGAATGCTGTTTGAATTTGAGAATGCTCAACATATGATCTAGCAGGTGTTGCTTCAGATATTGGATTGTCAGCAAAGCAATATAGTAATTTAAAGAATGGTAATTGATAAGTGATTCTATTTGTAAATGAATTATTTGTTGATGTTGATACTGATGTTTTATAAGAGAATGTCCCAGTGTGATCAATGAACGAATGAGACACTTCAAGAGAACCTTCATATACAAAGAATAGAGTGTTTTGATTATTCTTGAATATGCAATACATCATCTTTCTTGATCCTGTTCCAGAGACATATACAACTCCACCACTAAAAATATCTAAAGATGGACTGTTGTTATGAACAATGTTAGCATATGACATTGATATTGTTCCTGATGTTGAAGAGAAGTATATGCAAGTGTTATATTTTACCTTATTGTTTGAGAAAGTACAGTATGAGCTTGTGAATGAAGATGGAGAAGAGATATCAATACCAGAAACCCTTTCAGCATTGTTCATTGAACTGTTTGTGTTGTCAACTCTCTGATTACCTGAGTATAAGCTAATAGATTCCTTTCCAGATGTAGTATGAGAGCATTTTGATACTGATAGATACTCCACTTGATTCATCTGAGAAGCTGAAAGAGAAGCAAAATGACCACAATTACAACCTCCACTAAAACAAGTTCCACAAGAGCAACTATTAGCACATATCATTCTGAGATATGAATTAGAAGAAGAGAAGTATATTGCTCCTCCCCATGAAGAACAAGCACAGTTATAGAACATTGAGTAATTGATGTTCATTGAGTAAGAACTAGCAGAAACATATATTATACCACCTTTACCTGCTGTAAACGTTGAATACCTAATGAAGTAACAGTTTGAAATATCAATATTGACATCCACATATGATCTACCTGAAGCTATAAACTCATTCGGACACTGCCCACTAACACCACCAATTGTATAATAATCATTCTGAAAGTGAAAATTGTCAACATCACTGACAAATTGATTTGATGTGGTTTGGTAGCATTTTGCCATTAATAATAACACATTATAAATAATAAAAAGAGACATACTGCATTGTTCATAAAAGATATAATAATAATGCTGTAAAACACCTCGTAATGAATTCATTTGCTTGATTCTCGCTTTATGAGTGGAATTCATGAAGCCAGATAGAATATTTTGACAGATTAGAAAATTGTGTTGAATAATTCAATACATCAAAAATTGATATATCTTATTATTCATGATAATATGAAAAACATACATCGATTGGAAAGTTTTTTTTGAGTAAGAAAGAGCGATCGTGCTGATATATTAATTCAATCTTTGATATAAAATACCCCACATTGTTATTGTTTCAATTCAACATAGGAACAAGCACATATGAATATGAAAAAACAATACTAATATCTCAATAATTCATCATTTGACACGAATTCAGATTACAATATTTGATAAATTCTTGATAATCAAGAGGAAAAGATCTATAGTATATCCATTAAGGGTAATTAGAAATATAATTTGGAAAACGCAACGTTGAAAAATAAACTTAACAAACCTACAGTATTCTTTCAAAAAATATCCAAATTTGGTTGGCATAAACTATTGAAATATCAGGAAAAGTGACACTGACTACGATGAGTTTCGATACAAGAGAACTCAAACTAGTCCTTGTTGGACAGACATCTGTTGGTAAAACTTGCATTGTAAAAAAGACCACAACAGGATCTTTTTCAGAAGATAGTGTTCCAACTCTTGGCGCTTCATATGTTTCCAAATTAGTTACCATTGGATCAGTTGATGTGAGACTTCAGATATGGGATACTGCTGGCCAAGAAAAATACAGAGGAATGACTCCAATGTATTATAGAGGAGCCCAAGTTGCATTATTAGTATATTGTATTAATGATAAATCGAGTTTTGAAGGAATAGATGGATGGTTGACCAGTTTAAGGGATAATGCAGATCCAGATATAATACTTTTTTTAGTTGGCAACAAATGTGATCTTGAATTAAGTCGTGCTGTAACAACAGAGGAAGGTCAAAACAAAGCGGACTTAATAAATGCACATTTCCACGAAGTTTCTGCAAAAAGTGGCCAAGGAATTGAAGATCTTTTTGCTGAAATTCCCAAATTATTCCTTGAAAAACAACAACCAAATGAACCTGTTAACCAAAATGGACTCAAACTTGAAGCAGGAGATAAGAGAGGGGACAAGAAATCTTGTTGCTAAAGAATATAAACAATTTTTTTGTCCTATTTAAAGCATTTAACGAATTCTTGATTACCAGCAAATATGATTTTATTGTGTTTCAAAATATACTCAATCTCAGCAGGATCTTCGAAATAATCCAAGCATGATACCCTTTTCCTCTCTTGGTAAGGAATCCTCTTTCTAGCATATAATGTTGATCTTGTTGATGCAACGTTTGGAAACCCAATTTCATGGAATGTACATTCAGTTTGCTCATTCGTTTGAGTAAGAGTTTTACTGAGTAATGGTATTCCAAGATCTTTAAAGCCGGAAAAAACAAAATCCGCAAATGAATCATTATCGCATACCATTGAATATGATATGAAACAGTCATTATTCCTTAATGATATATCTTTGAGCAATCGTATAATACTTTCATCTTTAACATAAACCATACTAAACTCATCAATATACAATCTTGGCATTGATAAGTCTGTGATAATACCAATTTTCTCAGATAAGTCAGTGTTATTATTGAAATCATAGCTAATAAAACTGATCTCTCCAGATAAACCAGAATCTTGAATTATTCTTTTCTTATTTTCTATTACTTCACACTTGTCAACTTCTATCCACTTTGAAAAAATCATCTTTTCCAGAGTTGCTCTCCAAAATAGTGTATCATATCCACAACCTAAAACAATAACCACACTATTAGATCCATAAAGCTTATGAAACTCTTTTAATCCATCCATAATAGAAAAAACTCGAATAAAGGTTCCAAATCTTTGATGTGGTTCGAAATGGCCAAAATCCTTACAAAAAAACTTAATAAATGGATCATTATAATATCCACTCCTTACTGTATTGCTTTTAAACTTCATCGCTTCTTTTGCTGTATCTTCAACTGTATTTTTGGAGGATTCATAATCCATTTTAATGAGTGTGTCATTGACGAAGCCACCTGTTCGGATTTTAATAATCTTATTTCACGTTTACGGTCTTTTAGTAACGTGTTTAAGTGATACTTCAATGAGAAAATCGTTGTCGAGTTATAGTATTTGGGGATTTGTAATTCTGCTGGCTTTTTTTGTCCCAACTTTGTATTTTTATATATCTGTATGTAAAGGACCAGGATTTGTTGAATTAAACCCAGAAATAAACAGAGAAGGAAGTGGTTATTATTGTTCAAAGTGTAATATTCATCCTCCAGTTAGATCAGGGCACTGCAAAGAATGTCAGAGGTGTGTTTTGAGGAGAGATCATCATTGCCCTTGGATGGGAACCTGCATTGGAATGAACAACCATTTTCACTTTTTGTTGTACCTGTTCTTTGAAGGTGTTACCTTATTTATTTTTGCATACAACTGTATACCAGCTGCATTGATCGATAAAGACCTTACAGAATGGATTTTCACGAGCTTTCAATGTGCTATTGTATCAGGTTTATCTGTTTTGGGAATGGTTCAACCTATTGTTCTCTTTCCTACCCACCTTTTCTTTGCTATTGTTAACAAGACTACCTGGGAAACAACAAGAAGAGACAGAATAAGCTATTTTCAGAATTGGAGCTATAGCCATAGCCCCTTTAGTCAAGGCTTAACTGGAAATATTAAAGAATTTGTAACAATGAAAAATTTGCAACCAGTTTATCAAATACCAACATCTGATAGTATACAGGAGTGGAAAACAAAAAACAAGTTCATATTTAATGAGAACTATGAGCTTTGTTAGTATCCCATTACGATAAAATAAATCTATTTCACAATTAATCGTCAGCCAGGATCAACAAAATACTCTATTCCATTTCAGGTATCTGATGAAAAGACGCGCCAGCTTCGGAATGAGAATAAAAATATTGTTAGTATGAGGGAACAAGTATATAACTCATCTGAGGTTGAAAGCTTTTTTATTGAATGTTGTGTTAACCATGAGAGAATAATTGATATGATCAATGAATTAGTTAATTTTTGTGAAAAGCATGTTTTCATTTTGAATTCCGATCAAATTTTGAAGTTATATGGTCTTCTTCAAGAATCACTTATTCTTCAAAAAAAGGATGTAACTGAATCACTATTACAACTTGTTTTTTCTATAATTAGCTTTGATGAAGAATTCAATAACGAACTTTTCGCTGATGAGGTGTTCATTGAGTTATTGATTCAATCCTTTCCATCCAAATTTGCAATCGATTCATTATCTGTTTTGGCTCTTTCTAATATTGAAAACGCAAAATTGATTATTTCATATCATGAAAAGTACTGTTTTTCTAAGTATCTTGAACTTGGAACACAAAACTTAGATCACTTTATTCTTTTTGCATGTTCGTTTTTGAAGTACCCCGAACTTCATATGTTTTTAATTAAAGAAACCGAATCTATTGTTGAGATATGCATATCTGACATTCACTACTCCTTAAAATATGAGTCCCTAAGATATATTTATCAAGCCTTTATGAATTCTCCAAAGCAAGATTTTTCCAATAGTTTGGTATTGCTTACATCAGTTTCTTCAAACAAAAGCTTTTTCCTTATTTTTCAAACGAGCCCAGATGAAATCCAAATGTTAGATCTTATTCTTTTAATTCTCAGGGAGTTATCATTTAAGTGTCCGAATGCTTTCGAACTTTTTAGTGAAAGAAACTTATTTCCTTTTTTGCAAATATCAATTCAGAGCGAAGATGACATTGTCATATGCTACACATGTGATATCATTGGCGAAATAGCCCATTGCGGAGATGATGCAATTCAAGTACTTGTTGAATTTGGATTCATTGACTCATTATGGCAGATTATTGATAATGACCATAGCATACAAGCAAGAAATTGCTCTGTATTATCTTTGCTATTGTTCCTCCGATCGTCATCGGATGAGTATTGGATTCCAATCATCGAAAGGGACTTTTTTTCCATCCTTGCCGAAACAATGGAGTTTATATCAAAATATGAATTAGATCATATAACTAATGTATTACTAGGTTTGATTTACCGGTCATTGGAATCGAATTGTCCGATTATTATCAATTCTATATCATCAAACGATGAACTACTTTTCAGACTGCAAACAATATATGAAGAAAATGAAGAGCCATCTGCAACATTTGCCTACCAATCAATTCAGATGGTAAACAATCACATCGATCGCATCTCCCACAGTATTCAATGAGCTTTTTTCAACGATAAGGCCAATCAATTTTTACACAATTGAAATACCATAGAGCCTTTTTTTTCAATAATTCAAAACATTATAATATTTCAATAAAAGATAATCAATTTTTCTATTGTTTTATCGTTCAATTCAATCGTGTTATGAGGAGGGAAAACAGCTTTAAACTACCTTTTGAAGTTAATGGTTACTTATTTTATGAACTTATTAACCATGGAGCCTTCTCTCAAATATACTTATGTCGTAGCCATAAACATTCTGATCCTGTTGTAGCCAAAGTAGTTTCCACATGTTCAGAAAACGTTGAGAATTGTTTAAAAGTCGTTTTTAACGAATTAACAGCATTGAAGTCATTGAATTTCCCCCATATAGTTATAATATATGATTTTTTCCGGTATGAGAATGATTTTGTTTTAATTCTGAAGCATTATCCAGGAGGAAGCCTTGATAAGAGGATTAGCGAGGTAACAAAAATACAAAAACCCGAAGCTATTTTAGTTTTGTATCAAGTTCTACTAGCTTTGTCATTTGCAAGGTCTAAAGGTTATGCCCATATGGATATTAAGCCCGCTAACATACTTATTGACGAGAATGGTCGAGCTGTTCTGGCAGATTTTGGTTTTTCCATTAAAGGCGAGAAGAAAACTGATAATCCTTTCTGTGGTTCATTTTTATATAAGTCCCCGGAAATACTTCAGTACAAAGAATATTCTCCATATTCTTCTGATATGTGGTCTTTTGGCGTGCTGGCTGCCTATTTAATTCAAGGTCGACTTCCATGGGTTTCAAGGAAACCAGAAGGTTTAACCCAAGAAATCATTTCCGGAAACTATAAAATCGATGCCAATATTGATCCAGAATTAAAATCATTTATACAAAGTTTGCTTTGTCTTGATCCTAAGGAGAGGCCCTCGCCAGCAGAATTGCTGAAGAGCTCCATTTTTCGAACCTGCAAATCTGATTTAACATCATGGATCAATAGAAAGAAGACAAAGCCAACTAAACCAATTCCAATTCATTCTTTCCGAACTAGCTTGATATTACCCACAATCTCTACCGTGTTAAACTCCAAAAAGAGATTGAACAAAACTCGTTCATTCTCTAACAATATTGAAATCCCAATGAATAGTTTTGCAGAGACAATTTAGAGTTATATTTACTAATGTTTGCGAGAATTGAAATTCTTGAATAAATTTCTTATCTCTTCATTTAGTGTATACTGTAAAGCAGTATAGGGAACAATTTTAATCATATTGATACTTATTCCTCGGAAAAAGCCTTTCAAGCCTTCATATTGATATATGGATTTGAAACAATTGCCCATTGATCGATGCACAATCTGTTCTGCTGAACAAGATATCATCATTCTTTTCCTAACAACATCAAATGGGTAAGACACCGTTTGACTGACAGCTCCACTCACTGCTCCAATAAATAAGTACTCCCATGGCTTTAATTGCTCAAAATTCCGATTCTTAGCAAAGAAGTACTGCCTTATTGTGTCAGACACTAAAAACTGGGAGCCTTCATAAATAACTGCTCCGACAATAGTAGGTGCTATTCCCTTCCAAAGGCCAAATGCACCTTCATCTGTTATAATTTTTTTTGTAGCTTGGAAAAACGACGTATATTCATTGGGATGAACAGTAATTCTGGTCATGATCACATCAAGAGGAAAAACTGTTGTCTGGCTTATGATTCCTGCTGTGCTTCCAATCAAAGCTCTTTGAAATCCGGATAGCTTCCCGTTATATCCAAAAATTCGCTGTAGACGATCTAAAACAAAAAACTTCAAAGCGGCCTGTGGACCAATATTGATAGAAGCAGCCAAATTTCCCCTCCAAAATCCACTAATGCCATCCCTCTTCCAAATATTGGAAACAATTTGCTTCACATCCATGGATTTTTGGGACGTCTGTAATATCAGCTTAACTACATCGAATGGACACATCACTGTTCGCGATATAATACCAGAAGCAAATCCGCTCACCAAACTCTGCGCAGATGATACATTATCCCTGTAGGGAGATGCTGCTATCAGCACTAAATCTGGTGTTTGCATTTCCATTTTATCGTCAGAGTTTACAAATAAACAACGATTACATATGTTGATCAATAATCGTCGTAACCAAATATTTTTTTGAATCGGGCTCCGTTTTTTCAAAGGGTTTTTATTTGAGTGGGTTTTTCACAAAAAAATGATTTTAATATCACCTCACTTTAATTAATGGAACAGTTGTCTTCTGACTATGAGAACCTGAAACAGGTTCTTATAAATGGCAAAATTGAACTATTTGATGCTTCTATTGATCACTTACAGCAGACTGTGAATGCGTTTGAAAGTTTGAAGGATACTTCATTGTTTGGGCATCCAACATATCAAAGAGTTAAATTTGTTTTGGCCAATAAGGCAAACATCAAAGCATCTGCGAATCTTTATCCTAAAGTTGATGCCTTTATTCAGGCTTGTTCATTTGTGAACCCAGATTTAATAAGGATGATTCAAGAAAACAGCCAAAATATTGTCAAACTCTATGATCCAAAGTTTGATTTTTTAGTTGCTCATCCTTTTTATGACTTTTTCACTTCTATGTATAAAGTCTGTAATCAACTTTTGCCTCCTCCAATAGTCCTACCTACTCCGATTTCTGCAACTCCTGTATCATCCTCACCAGTTGCGTCGCCAAGTGCGTTCTCTGCTATACCCCAAAAGCAGGTTGGTCCTCCATCTGATCCCAAGGCTGTTGAGAGGGCTTTTACAGCATTCAATAAGGAAGCTAAGTCTATTGTTACTTCTGTTAATAATGGTAATTCAACTCAGTTTGAGAATAATATGAAAAACCTTCAAGCTGCTTTTCAAAAATTCCTTGAAATTTATGATTTCCTCACTCCTGATCAAATCAATAACCCAGAATTGATCAAAGCTAGGTATATTTTCGAACATCCTGATGAGTTTCGACCAATGTTGTCTGTATATGATAAAGCCAGAACATTTTTGAGAAACACATCTTTCATTAATGATCAGCAAAAATCGATATTTATTGAAAATGAGATCCCAGTTTTGGCTTCGAATGTTTTCAATACTTTTAAGAATAACATCAACAACGCTGCCAAACATCTTCATCAAGATTTTCCAAAATGCACATACATGACCGAACCCGACTATCTTAAGTTATGTGATGCATTTAATTTTGTTTCATCGTCTCTGCCTAAATTAGCTGCAATGGAAGATAAATCCAAACAATTTGAAGCTTCCGTTTCTATTGAAAGATCGAACAAATCCGCTTTAACTACGATGAAGCAAGAACTTGAAAAGAAAAATCCTCAACTGATAGTCAAAGCATGGGAAAGCTTTCAAAAGGCTTTGGCATCAATGGAGAAGAATGCTCAGTTTGCAATTGCCAAAGAAGTTGATCCTCTAAAGGCTTGGATTTCCGAGTTTGAAGCAATTAGGGCACAAATGATCGAAGGGGGTCTTTTAGATCAGATGCAATTAAGCATAGAAATTGAAAAGGCTAGAACACAATTGAAGAGTTCTTTTGATTCTGTCAAAAGATCAAATCCACCATCTGCTTCAAGCATCAAAGACTTTGAGAAGAAATACAATGATGTACTTGCAAAAGATCCTAGAATAGTTCAAGATCCAGAGATTGTTTCTCTCAAATCAGGCTTCGATGAGAAAGCGTTTGAACAACTTAATTATGAGTGGCAAAATACTCATTATAAATTAGCTTGGCAAAATGCTGTTTCTACTCTGAAGAAAGCTACACCAAATAAGCAAACTGATGATTCAGTTGAGGAGTTTGAAGCTATGGTAGAGAGTTATAAGAATACCGATGTAAAGGGAAGGATAGCAGATTTAACCAAGCAACCAGAAGTTATTGCTGTGATTGAGAATTTTTATAAGGAAGGAAGGATTCAAGCCTCAAATCAATTAATGAAAGAATACCAAACTGAATGCGAAACAAATAATGCTCCAAGCTATTCTGCAGGATACTCCCTTTTATATTCAAATTCAAATGCTCCAGATGTTTATTCTCAGATAACTCGTTATATTAAAACAGCCATCGACGATCAGGTTAATCAGATGCAAAATGCTGAATCAAACAATTCCGATGATCTCAAAGACATAAAGAGAGAAATTGTTTCTGGGTACAATGAAGAAGAGCTTGAAATCGCTAATAAGGCTTTTAATGCCTGCATAAAATCCGTTAATGATTCATTAAAAGCAAAAAATTCCGAATTAGCATCTAGTAAGTATAGTGAAGCCATTATGATATCTGAAGAAGTTTCAAAATTTAATCCTGATAGATATAATGAAATGAAGAGTGTTTTATCATCATTCAAATTAAATGATATTAGATTGCATATCAAAAATGAAACTGTTTCATATAATAATGAGGATTCTCATAAATCTGCAATGAAATCAATTGAATTAATATCTAAGTATTGTGAATTTGCTCGAACCTACAAAAGACCCGAAGAAGTGTATTGCAAAGTTTTTGGTATTATGTTTGGACTTATTGAGTATGCACGTTTAGTTCAAGATGAATCAATTGTCAAATCATTAAATTCAATAATCGGACCATTGATGAATGATATTAATAATGGGATTATTGTAGCATCAAATAAGAGAATTATTAAAGCTAAGCATGTAATAAATTCTCTCAATAACCACTGTGATGCCAAATCGAAAATCCCAATGTTTATCACATTTGAAATGTCTCGTTGTTTGAGTGATTTGATACCATTTGTACTGTATTATGGTAGTGGTTTCCAACCTTTTATTGAAGCTGTTAAATTCGCTAATGGGCTTGGGTTACCACAAACTAGAGAGAATTTAGAAATGGACATTTTTGCTAAAGCTAATCGCCTTCTCCAAAATGGAGATTTGGAATCAGCAAGCCTATTATTAAATGGAATGAGAAGGAAATATTGTGCAATCAATAGTATCCGTGAAGAGTTGCTGAAAATTGATTCTCAGATTTATAAGCAGCTTTCTATAATTCCATTCTCATCAATCATTCCAACATATATGGTAGTCACAAATAAGTCATTTCCAAATTGTCCCGTTACTCCAATTGCTCATTTTGATATGATTTCTCCGTTAGAAAAAGAAATAGAAGTTAAATATAGCTCTATTAAGCACATTCTATCAAAATGGGTGAAGTTTTCAAAACAATTCCCAAGAATAATGAAAAGTGTATGTCTTTTTGATCGAACAATTTCCTCTTCTTCTGATATTCCACCTCCATCATATCTCTTTTATCATTTATTGGAATCATTTGAGAATGATAGTTTGGATAGGATCCACTTAATCAGGGACATCGATTTCTTGAGTTGTGTAACCAACAGTATTGTATCACAGCGAATTTATGATGAAACAGATAAGGATAACCTTCCATATTCCCTTTCTCTATTTGAGATGTTTGGTAATGCATACTCACTCTTAATGCCAACTCCATATTCCTATTTAACAGGAATGGACCAAATTTCTCATTTTGTCTCAATTTTGCCAATGTTGTTAATTAATACCAGGTCTCTGTTCAGCAATGTCCAAGAGATCATTGATGAGAAAATGTCCGAGAAATCAGAACCTTTGGACACAAGAGAATTGAATAAGCTTCAGTATTTAGAATATGACAGTGAGTCAATTCTCCCATATTCTCATCGTCTTAACACATCATTTGCTGGAAATCTTATTGACGATGGCAGAATTTTTGGTATCATTGAGATTGCTCAACAAATCGGTCAAATTATTAAGAGTATAAATGAAAGGAAAGAAACATGCTCTCTACTTCCTAATATTGTTGCCTTTTTTGACACAAGAATCAACATTTTGAATGAATATCAGTCAAAGTTTGTTGATCTTTATATTCAAACAATTAGGCAATTTGTTGTTCCATATATAGTACCAGAAGAAATTGGTAATTTCTTTAATAATCGTCGTCGTGATTTTGAGTTTTTGAATGATACAGATAGTGATAAGCTTAATAAGTTAGTTAATGAAGAAATCCCACAAATTGCTAAAAAGAATCTTGAAAAGAGGCAAAAGGAGCATGAGATATTGCATGCACACTTCCGTGAACTGAATGCTCATAGAACTGCAGTTTTAAGGCAAAAGTATCTTGATGTTATCCCAGATGGGACAATCGTTAAAATTGAAGGTGTTTCATACCAAAAAGTTTCTGGTAATGGTAATAAGCTAATATTTAATTCAACACAAGGACCTGAATCGTTTAGCATATATATTTCTGAGTCTGAAGAGACAACATTCTATATAAATATTCGATTTGAAGGTCTTCCATACTACTATCATTCTGGTTTTGGTCCTGTCAATACAGTTATGGCACTTCCTAAAGAACATCACAGATTTTGTTACATGAGAGATTATACAACTGATTTTGTAATACATCAAACATCCTCCAGAATTTGGATGAAAGAATTAACCAATTTGAGTCAAAATGGTGTTGATGTTTTAAAGGGTGTTTTTCCTGATGAATTTAAGAGATGCATCTGTAGCCAGATCACTAATAGAGAACAGCTGATCAAGCAAACTGAGGATGATGACAATGATGAGAGACAAAGAAACAATCTCAAGCATGCCATTCGTAATGCCTTCTACTAAAAAAGGGATAGTTTTTATTTATATGTTTTCTATTATGATAGAGTTTTGATGTCTTCTCATTAAATATCTAATCATTCTTGCTAGAGAGAATGTTATTACAAGAGAAAAAAGTGATAAAAATGCAGGGGCCAAAAAATAAGATCTGCTGATACTAAAAAAACCTGTGTTTCCATAACACTGAAATTGTCTGAGTTCAAAGATTCTAAATGACAAATTGTATTGGATTGTTAATTTGCCAGAAATACTTCCTCCATTATAACCCATGTAAGTATATTCTTTATCAAAGCTGCACCTACTCAAACAAAGCTCTCCATTATATACAATAAAAGCAGTATTTGTAAGTGAGCTGCTAATAAACAAAAACTCATGTATTAGCTTCCCTAAAACAACATAGTGTCCTATTGATGATATACCTTGACTTATATTAATGAGATTCCAATACTTCTGAGTAATTCCATTATGAATTGTTTTCAAGGTGTATCCACATGATTGATAAAAAGAAGAAATGCTAAATACATGAAGATATTGAAGAATAATGCTTCGTGAGATAGAAAAGGCTGGTGTTTCACAATCACTGAAAGATATGTTAAGTCGACTTGAGTATGTTAATGAGTGACTAGATAGTGATTCCATTTGGTTTCTGGATAAGTTCTGGGGACACTTAATCAGTGTTGAATCATTAATCCTTAATACAACAGTGGATGACATTGATGCTATTGCTTGCCCACAATTTGATGATAAACAGCCGAAAATCTGGCATTTTGTAACATTCATTCCCCCATTCAGTTGATTATTGGATACTGCACCCCCATTGGAATCGATTCTTAGGGCCTTACAGTTCTGAAAGCAACATTCAGATATTTCTACTTCTGCATACATCTGATTTAGTAAAATAGCCCCTCCTCCCCCTTTTTTGAAAGATATACAGTTTTGAAACGTGGATTCAGATACAATAACAAGAGTTTCTGCTAAAAACATTTGACTATGAACTAGAATTGCCCGATTTATATTATTAGAATCGATACCTATACACGAACTCAAGAAATAAGAAAAATGACTTCCACCAATTCTAACATGATCATAATTCACAACAGCTGACGAAAAAGATCGAAAAAATATACTATTTTTAATATTAATTTGGCTATTTCGCGAAGAAAAAATCGGAGAATCTGAATAAGTTGAAGCTAAAATCAAAAAAGATACAGAGAAGTTCATTAATATGGAGTATATTGAGTGTCTAAAGTATGTTTTAAACTCTAAAAGGCGGATGATTAATAAGATGATTGATGAGAAGGAATATATTAATAAAATTATAGAAAAAGAGAAGGAATTGATTGGATTTATTGATAAGTATCGAGATTTGTTTTCTTACTCATCGAATGATTTTCTTGAACTTGATACAAATATATTTCCATCAATAAATAGTGCTCTTGGATTTGATATGAAGCAAATGAGGAAAGTGATTAATGATTATTCTGATTTTGATAAATTTTTTGCTGATTATCCTTTATTGATTTATCAACTCTTTTTTCCATTAGAAATAGATATTTTTCAAATAATATCTTTGGTTGAAAAATGGGCATTTGAAAAGAGAAAAGAGTTTTTAAAAGCTTTTTTTGTGCATGCCAATAGTATTTCGACTTATATATCATCTATTTACTTTATTCTTGATACTACATCTATCCCTATGTTATGTGAAACTTTCGAAACTGTTTTGTGTCAGTCTCTTCGGTACCAGCGGATGGTTTTAATGCTATATGACAATGATACACAATCTTTATTATTAGAAAAACAGATGCTATTATTTAAGTTTTTTTTAAACCAAAGCGATATTCGCGATCAAATTGAGAAAGGCCACCCATTATTTATTAAAAAAACACAATCAAGTTCACAGGATGAACTTACAATCCTGCGAAACAACAATAGTATGTATATAGCTCCAATTAAACGAGATAATGGTATACTAGGAGTATTGATAATGTTTGATAAGAATAATGGTTTTGATAATTCCGATATTCTCTTTAGTTCTTTTATGACAAAAATTCTCTCCTATTTAATACCGTCAATTCAATGTAGAACCAATCGAAAGCTTATAACAACTATTTACCAATCAAGTTTGGATTTATTTTTGAAACTATCATCATTTAATAGCCTTCAATATTTTGTATCTAATGTACCCGGTTTATTAGCAGAATTCTTTCATTGTAACAATGTTCGGTTATTTGGTGTTTCGAAAAACGGAAATGGGGTTTTTGATTTAGATAAATCTAAAGAAGATAGAATATATTATACTATTCATCAAGGATTAGTTGGTAAGAGTATTAAAATGAAAAATATATTGAAATTTACCAATCCCGAATGCTCAATTATGTTTAACTTTGATACTGATAGGCCATCAAAAGGTATTAAATGTAATTCTATTTTAATCGGTCCAATTGTTGGAAAGTCGCACAAAACAGAATATGCATTCGTATTATATAACAAGATTGGCTTTTCTGCTTTCTCACAAGAGGATATGGATACCCTTGACTTTTTATGTAAGAGGATTCCTAGTTTGATTAAAACTTTGGTTGAAACCCAAAAAATTTCTCTTACCAATGAAGAAATTCTAGAGAACTCTAGGATCTTTCAGTCATTGTTTAATACAATATCTTCGTTAACTGAGATTTCATCCTTTTTCTCTATTTCTTCAGGTTTGTCTCAACAAGTTAAAAATGGTTTGTCTGCTTCAATTGCAGAGATATATTATTTGGATCGTTATCGAAACAAAATGTTATCTACAACAAAGAATAATGAGTATGAAATAACCCCGAAAAATAATTCCAATGATCCAATAATTGAGTTTTCTCTAAAACAAATGTGTAGAGAATCATATAATAATGATAATCAAAGGACAACAATATTGTGTTCTTTGTCTGGAACTGAAAATCAGCCTATTGGATTATTAATGATCGCAAAAAGTCAAAAAAGTTACAAATGTCAATCATCATCATCCTTTCTGAACACCGTTAGTCCCAACCCAAGTTCAAATAATATTTCTAGAACAAAATCTATATTGCAACTAAAGGTTGAAAAACTTAACAGTGTGATTCCAATTTCTTTCGATAAGATTAAGAACCGGAATACTGAGAATTATCTCAATAATTGGAGGGGAATAATTGGATGTATTTTAGAAGCATCTTTTTATTCATTTAGACTATCAAAAACAGCAACATTTTTATCTCAGTATAATGAAATATTCAGTACAATGAAAGAAACCGAAATTTTTATGGGATTGATTTCATGTATTTCTGAGCCCTCACAGAGAGTAGCTCTTGGACTACACACTTATTCTTTAACTCATGAAATGCTCTCAATTTTGCATGAAAACATTGATATGAATTTTTATTTTAAGTATAACCCTGTCTTTCCAGATCTCCTTAATTATGGAAAGTTAGAAAACCAAAATTTTATTCATGATTATAATGTTTTTTCTTTGAATCATCTTCATTTATTAACAGACACTGTTCTATTTATTGAGTTTTTAGGATTGATTCGGTTTATGAATTTAAGTTTCCAACAATCATATGAACTAGTTCATGAGTTCAGACTTCTTCATTCTCCTGAAAAATGGGAAATTACTGTTGATAGGCTCCAATTTTTTTGTCAATTGGTTTCAATAATCAAATCAAATGTTGAGATTGATGATATTATCATTTCTGCAATAACTCTCCACATTTTATCCACATTCTGCACAGATGTTTCAAACCGAAATTTTGAAATGGTTTATACCGAAAATTCTTGTATGTGCAAACCTTTTATTATGTTTATTCTTGCATCATCAGGGTGTTCTTTCCGGATCCTTGAAAAAATTACCGAAGAACAAACCAAACAGCTTTTTGTAATTATGGAATCATTAACTAATTTCGATGAGTATTCTTCGGTTTTTTCTGGAGAATTCGCTCAGATTCTTCGTTTAATCATTGATTACTCATATCTCTCACGGCCTGCCGAAATAGCGAAAAAATTCATTCAAATTCAGTTTCCAAGAGAACTAGATGATACAGAAGATGATCTTTTTGAATCTCTTCAAAGATTTCAAATTGAGTTTATCACCAGATCTGTGATCATTCCTTGCTCTGGTGAGCTTATTAAAAGGGGAATTAGATTTGACACAATTAGGAAACTCATCACAAGCACAATTTCAACTTTGACTGGGGCCTCCTTTTAAAACTGCCTTGTTTTTTATCAAATTTATTTGAAAGGTTGTAAGGATTTTACATACAACGATAGAATGGAAGACAGTCAATCATACCCTCCTGAGACTCATAAATACATAATAAAGTACGAAGATTTAGAATTTCTCTCTGTTATAGGGAGCGGTGGATATGGGGAAGTTTCTTTGGGAATTTATAAACCAACCAGGAAAAGAGTTGCAATCAAGCGTCTTCATTCACAAGAGCTGAATAACCGCGGGAAAGAGTTATATTTACGGGAAGTTACCTGCATGGCGACTGTGAAACATCAATTTTTATTGAGATTAGTTGGATTTACAATTCAGAAGCCATATTGTATAGTAACAAAGTATATTCCAAATAATTCTCTTTATAATGCAATTCATGGTGATTCCAATAGTATTCCCCTTACGCCTACTGAGCTTAATATTATTTGTTATGGAATTGCTATCGGTATGGCTCATCTACACGAAAAGAAAATCATTCATAGAGATTTAAAATCGCAAAATGTGCTTTTGGACAAATATAAACTTCCTGTAATTTGCGATTTTGGTTCAAGCAAATCTCAAGATTTGTCGATAACCCAAACAGGCCAAGGAGGTACTCCAAACTACATGGCGCCTGAGTTTTTAAAGAACTTAAAATATGATGAAAAAGTGGATGTATACTCATATGGTATCCTCTTATGGGAGATAATATCTGGTCATTCTCCATTTGAAGGATTAGCTCCTGCACAAGTTTTATGTTTGGTTGTAATAGAAGGCAATCGTCCTGAGATTCCAGAAGGGATTCCGACTAATTTTAAGGAACTTTTAACAATGTGTTGGAATAAGAATCCTGAAAAAAGACCTTCATTTAACGATCTGGTTTCTCTATTTCATGATGGAGCAGTTGAAATACCTGGAACTGTACCTTCAGAGTTCCAGGAGTTTATTCAAGATTATACTAACACCAATGTTTCTCCTTTAATTGCTTCAACCATTAAAAGAATTATTAGGAAGCCTGTACCAAACACACTCACTCCAACAAAAATTGATGATAGAATACCCTTAGAAAGAAATTCATCTCGTTCAGTCCAACTTTTACTACCTCGACAGGTTCTTCCACCTAATCAGTTTATTCAAACAGCAAATGCTTTTTTAGTTTCTTTATCTGGTGGCACACCATCACAGATTAGAAATGCCATTTATTTTTTTGAATCTCAAATTGGAAATCAGCTTCTTCCAACTATTTCCCTTTGGAAGCCTTTTCTAGCTTTGGCAATTAATAGCCCCCCTGAAATTTCGTCATCTGTTTCATCACTACTTGCGAAATTTGCCCAAAAAAGTGCAATACTATATGGTATCATTCATGTTCCTGATCTGAAAAACTATGTTTGCGTCAATACATTGGATTTGTTTTTGTATATTATAAATTTTTTACAAGAAAAGATTGATTTGGAATTAATACGTGCATTAGCAAATCTTACAAATAATGAAGAAGCAGGTGAGAAGCCTGTTGTTCTTTTATGCAAAATTTTGAATATTTTGAAGGGTAATAAAGATATTACCAACAATATAATTGATTTCTATGTCAGCAATGTTGACAGGTTTTCTGATCGAAAAGGTGGTCATTTAATGCTCCAAACTCTCTTCAATCAAAAACAATTATCTGAGAAAACCATTCAATTATATTTTCAGTCATCAATCATATCTAATAATATATCAGCATATCATGCTTTGTTTTCATCAGGAATTAGGCCTACAGGTTACAAAATTCAGACTATATGCTCTCATATTGTATCCACAGATATTAACTTGAGACTTCAATCAATGGAGTTTGTCAGGAGATTTGCATCAGAAACCAAAGGCGAATCCCTCAACCAGATTGTGAAAGCTTTACTCGATTCTGTTATTCTATTTTCATCGGAAGAAGCTATGCTTTTATTGTGTAGAGTTGCTGATGATAACAATAAAGCTTTTGTATTCTTGCAACCAGAATTAATGTCTAAATGGACAGAAGTAGAATCCAAAAAATCTCCTCAGTTTGTAATCCTCTTTGTGCTGATTACCAAACACATGTCAATAATATTCACTTTTGCCCAAACACTCACATTTATTTATAATGCTTTGGTGAATGGTCAACAAGAACATTTTATTGCAATTCTTCAAGTATTTGGAATGAACCCTCTCTCACCTACATTTATTAAGAATCTCAAAGAAAAAGGGGTTATTGATTTAATATGTAACAAATTATGCCTGTCTAAGCAGCCAACAATGATCAGGAGTTCAGTTGAGTTTTTCACTCATATTTCATCTTTGGTATATTCGGAATCTTACAACAAATTGATTCTTCATCTTCTGAATCAAGTGAAACAGAATAATGAGGCATCCCATGAATGCATCAAGATTTTATCCTCTTTATGTTCACAAAAAGATACACATATCACATTCATTGATGCTAATGTTGTAGCTGTACTTGCTAGATACCCTAATAATACGGAAACACAACCATACATACAGAAACTAGTGAGCCATTTAAGGGATGGAGGAGTTACCATTCCTTAATTGTTTATTAAATGTTTACATAATCGTTTTATATTTATTTCAAACAGACCAATTCAATTTGATTTACAAAGTAAAATGGAAATAGAAAAGATTCGGGCTGAGATTTTACAACATCTCGAAAACGATCCTGAAAAACTCGAAAAATTTAATTCATTGATGGCTATGTTTAAAGAAAATCCATCAAATCCTGTTTATGTTTTTTCTGAAATATCAAATATGATTAATGATAATCAAATTTTATTTCATGAGTTCCAAAATGCAATTCAGAGCTATAATAATGATGATGATCCAATAGAGATGGTTGGATCATTTGTAAGATATGTGAACCAATTATGTGAAGGCAAATTAGATTTTTTAAAGAAATTCACAAGGATTGTTTCCCTATTCGTCGAAGATTTGATTCCTATATCGTTTTTTAAAATTAGACTCATGAAAATATCTCAAGATCTTGGGGAAGAAAAACAGATGAAGATAATTGAGTTTGCAGAGAAATTAAATCCGGATATTCAGGCTTCAAGGGATCTTTTGTTTCATAGGATTCGCAAAAATGTGTCTGTGTTGAAGACCCTTGAGTTTGTATTAAACCCGATGTGCGAGCAAATACCCCAAATCCAATTTGTTGTTATGATGAGTATTGAACTTAATGAAGAAGAAATCAATAGTGTTTTAAAGTGTTTGGAGCTTTTTGGTCTTCAAATAATTAATGAATCAACAGCGACCGAATGGATTGGGTCAATTCATCAGTTTCTTGGTGAGTTTTTTTCTAAGACTTCTCGTCAGTATTCTCCCTTTAACTATCATCCAGGAAAGATTAATTCAGTTGCTTTGAAAGAGATCAAGAAGAATCTTTTTAAATGGGCTGTTGATTCAAAAGTATTTGAGCTATTGTCTCAGACAGATATGCCTAAATATTTAACTCCATTACAAATTGCTGTTGCAAGAAAACTGAATCAAAGTGGGGCTTCTTCACAAGATGAAGATAAATCAGCACCATACATATCTGAGCTTAAAAGTATAAAAATGTTTAACTTTATCAAACAGTCACTTGTAAGTGTTAAAAACGGCGATATATATAATATTCCAGATGATATTATTAGAACAATTTTTGGATCATATCCATCAGAACACAAACAAATCACAGTACTTAAGACTGCCATTGAAAATGCTTTTCAAATTGGGTCAAAGGCAATGGGAATGAATGAATTGTTATGTTTGACAAAAATGAACAATCTAGATCCTTCATCCCCAGACTATAGATGCCTATTTAAATCCCAAATAAAGAGGCCTGTTGTAAAAAGAAGGCTTGTGTTTAAAGGAATAGGTTTCAATACTCCATCAAAAGATTCTCTTTCATTGGCTCTTGGTATATGTCATGAATTCATACAATTTGCCAATATTTATGATTTAACATTTCCATATGAAGAATTAATCAATACAAGATACCTATGCGAAGGATCCGCGCTATCACTAGTCTACTTTTTCTTAATTGTCAATATGATTGAAGATGCAGGAGAATATTATGATTTAATCGCTAACATTCCTACACTCATCAAAGAAAATGAGTATCTCTCTGCTTATTTTCCAGGGAAAAAAATCTCGCAGATCGATATTGTTTTGTCTAGGTTCCTTCGAATGTTAAAATTAAGAAAGAATGAGCCTAATAGTTATGGATCAACCACAATGTTATCTTCGCATTCATTCATATATAATATTTGGACCGAGAATAATAGAGTTTATATCAAAGGGTTATGTTGTCCTTCACGTTAGTAAAATTCCTTTCAATCATTCCACTCTTTAGAGTAATAAATTTAATCTTTTCTCTTGTTTTTATAGATAAACCATATGATAGAATTTTTATCTTATTTACTATAGGTCATTTGTCACTATTAAATGGACCCTTGATCATTCTTAATACTTTGGTTCTTTTCAAAACTGGATTCTGATGAGCTCAAACTGTTTGCTTTCAGATTAAAGATATATGTGAAAAATAAAACTAAGCCTACAATAACTGCAATAAATGATAAAGTTGTTAACACAACAACAACCATTGATCTTTCATTTGATTCATCTACTGTCGTTATTGGAGTATTCATTAGTGTGTCAACTGGAGTATTAATCGGAGTATCTGCAAATGTATTCATTGGTGTGTCAACTGGAGTATTAATCGGAGTATCTGCAAATGTGTTCATTGGTGTGTCAAATGGAGTATTAATCGGAGTATCTGCAAATGTGTTCATTGGTGTGTCAACTGGAGTATTAATCGGAGTATCTGCAAATGTGTTCATTGGTGTGTCAACTGGAGTATTAATCGGATTTTCTGCAAATGTTTTAACCATTGTCTCTTTAAGGGTTCTTGCCATGTTTGGTAAATCTGCATTACAGTATTCAGAATTGAAGTATGCTTTTTCATAGGTTTGTCTGTTCTCCAAAGAAAATGTATTGATTATTGAATTGTTATTATTGGTTTTCACCTCAGTTAAATCGGAAAAAGCTCCCAAATGTGTTATTAAGCAATGACATATTTCGAGAGAACCAGAAAACACTACAAATAGATAGTCACTATTCTTATCAAATACACAATTATACATAGTGTATATCCCATTTGAACTAATATAGACTATGCCCCGTGCTGGACTGTTGTTATGCACAATATTTGCATATGACAAACTTCCAGATTTATCGCTCAAATGTATGCAGTTTCTATTGGAAAGAACGTTGTGTGCAAAAGTACAAAAAGAACTTGAGAAAGAATTGGGGGCAACAATGTAAAGGGCCGAGTTTTGTGCTGCTCTGTTCATGGAACTGTTCGAATTATCAAAAATCACATTACCTGTGTTTAATTGAATTGGGGAACTGCCACTAGTCGTAGATGAGCACAAAGTCATAGACAAATAATCAACATTATTAATTTGTGAAGCAGATAGGTAGGCAAAATGATTATTACTTGTCCCACATGAACATTGACTTGTACATATAAACTTGATGACAGAGTTTTTTGAAGTTGTATATATTGCTCCTCCCTTTCTAGCTAAACAATTGAAGAACATTGAATAATAAACATTTAAAGAATTAGTATTAAGAGAGATAAAAATTACTCCTCCATCAAGGCTGTAACTTTGAAATCTTATAAAAAAACAGTCAGAAATATTGATATTATAATCAGTATATGCCCTTCCAGAGCTTATGTTTTCACTTACACACCCATATCTGTTTTGCCGGATATAATTCCTCCAAAATTGTTTGATTTCAACAGAATTATATTGATATTCTGGATAATAAAACAGATTTTTCTCCGCCATATCACCTTTTGACATTGATAATAATAGAATACTAATTAAGACGATCATCTGATTGATCACAAATCTACATTGTTCAAAATGAAAATTTTTCCATCCATCCTTCAAAACAGCAACAAAATCATGTTCCCTATGAGAGTGACTCCTTCCAGTCATCATTCAAAAATAAAATGGCCCCACATTTGATAGAATCTATCAACTTTTCAAATCTGGACATTCAAATAAAAAACAATTTGCAGATACTCCCAGAATAATTCAATCAAATCGGCTTTTTAATTATGAACATTATTTGAATCATTTCAAAGTGAATTGGGTATGTAACGAAAAAAACCTTTTCTAGTAAATAGACGGTAAAATGTCTCTGATTGTTTTGCTTAGTGTCTGTGGCCGTTTTGTTTCCACAGAAGACAATGTTGATATATCACACAGTGTTTTTAGTGGGTTATTAAGTTCAAATGAACATGGAGGAGCGATAAATATTAATAGACAAAACACATTCTTTAAATTGGCGTTTTCCTTGTTTTTTGGATGTAAAGTTGCTTCTGGTTATAATGGAGGAGCAATATTCTGTGAATGCTCTAAAAGTGGGCTTGTATTTATGGAAAAGGTTTGCTCATCTGATTGTTTTACTTTGGGGTTTAATTATGGGCAATTTTTTCACATTTCTTTACAAGGAACAAACTTTTCTAGGCTAGAATACGTCTCTGTTACCAGGTGTCTCTATTCTCCGAACAGGAATTATGACACAATTCGTTTCATCAACGGAAATGAAGAAATCAAAAACACCAATTCTTCAAAAAATACCCAATTACAAGGTTCAGGAATGCTAGTATGGAATGGAAATACATATTACATTGGATTTTGCACAGTATCCAATAATACAGATGACAATTATCGAACTATTTATGTGTTTTATGGAAACAATGCTATCATATCAAACTCTAACATCATATTCAACAATCCTGGGTTATCATCCAACGGACAAATCATTTGTGTAGAATCAATACCATGCACCATAGAACAATGCGTGTTTTACCATAATACATGCAAACACTTGATCGCGATTTCCTCCACAACAGTCACAGTCAAGGACTGCACAGTAGACATTCTAAACTCAAACAATCCCGTTCTTCTTCAAACTAATAACAACATTGTTTCAAAGCCTTTAATAATCCCCATTATCCACTTCTCCACCATCCACTGCCAAGCAGAAAAACCCCTTATTCATTACACCAAAGTCAACAAAGTGCCCAAATCGAGCCCACTTTTGTATTTTTTTACACAATTAGTTTTCTGACAAAAACGATTATTCTGTTATCAATAATTGAATCGACAAACCGTTAATCATTGACATATTTACGTTATGTAAACATGTCAAATATCCATTCTTGTCATGATCTTTTTTGCTCTTGAAGTATGGAAAATCTTTTCGACCAATAGTCGCACTATTGTTCCTAAAATGCGATCTAGCCATATGGATTCAGACTACACTAGATATGATCAGAATGACAACGGAAAGGTTTATAGTCCAGTAACAGCTGGTGACAACGCTGCTACTGATAATGGTGGGACTGTAGGTAACAACCATCGGCTTAAAACAACGTTAGAAGGCCATTTGTTCCGAAAATCCAATTAAATAAACCTTGAAATTTTTACGATGTTCCTTTTAGTACTTGGTAAGTACAAGCTATTGTGGCAGCTATTGATGAGATAATAACAAAAGCGGATATTAGGTATCCTGTCCATTTGATTTCTTTGCAATGCTTCAGATAGAAGATCGCAGGAAGAGTAAAAACAAACCCAGGGGTCATTAATCCGCCAACCAAATCAAAGAAAAACACAATATTATTGGAAAGTGATGCAATACATGTTGCTCCAAAAACAAGGATAACACCGAATAGATTCCAAATAAAAGTGGATGGGTTCTGGATATTAAATAGTCCTAGCAAGCTATTTCTTGTGGGAAAAACCATCATTGGCGCTCCCAAAATCAAAATAAAAATAACACCGAGGATAGTTAGCTTGGTGAACCAATTACCAAGTGGGTAATACTCAAGAGCAGCTCCAGCTCCAAGTTTATCGAATAAATGCAGGTAAACAAATAAACCAAATGCATTATACATTACAAATGAAGCGACGACAACAATAGATGTGATTTTCCTGCTCTTTTCACGTGTAGGGTTTTTATACAGGCTCAATGCTTGGAAAACATTGCAATGGCAATCATATGCCATTGATTGAATTCCGAATGTTGATATCAGTTGCTTCCCTACATGATAATAAACAATCTTTTCTGAATGGAAACCTTCATCGGATATCCCTTTTATGAACCAATACAAAGCAAAAATAATTAACCATATGATGAAGAAGAGTGCTACTCCTGACCATGATTCAAGTTTTTTCATTGATCTGAATATAGTAAGAGGAAATATCAAAAATAAGGCAGATGAAAAATTCCAAAATGATGGCTTATTAAAGATAGATCCTGAAATGGAAATTATGTGCTTCATTAGCCTACCCACCCATAGAACGTAAATAATTATGGTTCCAAAAAGTACTAAAACAATCCATAAATCCATAATCCATTTGTATTTTTGTCCGAATGTAACACTAAACAAGCCTGGATAGTCATAAACACGTGTCGCAGTACCAGCTTCAATCAACATCCATAGAGACCAAAGCGCGACAAGTGCCATAATAAATGAAACTATTAAAACCAAAGAGAGTCCACATTGAAAACAATACGGAATCAATAATGTACCTGACCCTATTGTTGTATTAATTAATAACAAAAAAACACCACCATCACTTGATCCTTCGCTTTTTATACCTTCAGTATCTTGTGTGGGAGAGCTTGTTGAAAGCAGAGGAATATCATTTACTTCCCCTTCCTGAGACATCCAAAACAATGAAAATACTTAAATCGGGTCTGTAAAGTCTTATATCGTTTAATAACAGGTTTAGTCTTTCATGAACAGGGTGGAATCAGGGACTCCCACTTCATCAAACAATCCAAAAATCTTCATTTCTTTGTTGCCCTTCATAATTCCAATTGCTACTTTAACATGGTTAATAAGATCGGCTGATCCGATTTGTTTAGCAATCTCTAGTGCTTCTATGTAGAATGCTTCAGCTTTATCGAAATCACCATAAACACAATTTAGCTTCCCTGATGATATAAGTGCACTATATGCAGTGCTCAAATCACCTTGTTCTTTGGATATACGGGATTCTGATTCGAAGTAATCAAGCTGGGCATCAATGTGCCTTCTGTTGATATCATTTCTCTCAAGTCTATCTCCAAAAGATTGAGAAGATAGCTGTGAACTGCCGATATCATTAAGCTTTGATTCACTTTCTGCTAAAACAAGCTGATCCTTTAAAGCAGCTCTAATTCTTTCAATCTGTCCATAAAATGGGGAGTCTTCTGTTTCTTCCATCTCTATTGCTGTATCTAAAGCAGCTTTGTAGAACTCCACGCTACGATGATTATCCCCTTTTGCTTTGTAGACCAATGCAATGTTACAATTTGCTGCAATGGTTTCGAACATTGACCTACTAAAACTGAGATGACGCATATTCCACTCAATTGATTCATCAAACTGGTTCATAAGCTGATAGTTAACTGCAATTCTATTGAAAACCAAAGGATCTGCTTCTGCACCAAGGGTTTGTAAGTACTTAGAGTAGTATTCATTAGCCTTTTTAAGTTGACCTTCGCTTTCAAACAAAAGACCGATATTAAAATATGCTGATGCTTCATCTTTCAAATTTCTTGATCTCAGAGATGCTTGAACCAATAGTTGGAGATCTTTGAGAGTTTTTTTGGTGTCAGGATTGTAGCTATTCTGATTAAGCCTTAGGGGCTGAAGGCCATCAAAATTTAAAGAAACAAGAGATGGCTTCACAGGCTGGTTAACAGCAAAGGGACCTTCTGCAACAATTCTTTGGGGATTTTGCAAAAGAGAAGGCCGGGGGTGACTTTCTTCAGTTACTTGCATCGAAGAAAACCGAGAAGGATTCTGGGGCAGACACAATTGAAACTTATCAACATCATTCGGAGCAGAATCAAAACTTCTGCTTTGAAGCGGAATCTCAACAATTTTCTTGGATTTATCTTTATCTTTTTTAATTTTGGCAAAATGTGCATCAATTTGCCTTGCGACTGCAGCAGGTACACAATTGGGACCAAAATCCGGAGGAGGCGCATGAGCTGCAGGTATAGGATAATATCCGATGGATTTTTTTGGTAACTTTTGCGATTTCTGAGTATTGTTACCTTTATTCGACGTACTGAGTTTGGGTGAGACAATAGACTTCATTTATAACGAATGTGTCAAAATGATCGTCCATAAATTCCTTCATTCTTGAGCTTAAGGCTTGTTATAGGATACTAAATCGCATATATATATATGCATATATATTCTATTGTATGATTATTTGTAAATGGTTTGAAATAAAATGTTGTTATTGCTAATAATCAATGTTCAAAGAATTATTCAGTTCATTGATCCAACCCCAAATAGTAGTAATATGATTGAATCTACTACTATTCATGTCGGAATATCCTATTTTGGTAATGAAGCAGTAACGATTGAATTTTTTGTATTGCTTATGAACGGTGATTTGGTTTCAAAAATAGCACATAATATCTTATATCCAAGCGTAGGAGATGTAACAATAAATGGGAATACTCGGATTCACAGTTTTAAGAATCTGGGAACCAATTCTTTTAAAGTTCCAAGTTTGATTAATGTAACCTATCTTGTGGTTGCTGGTGGATTTATCATTAATTCAAAAACAATGTTTCCTGGAACATATACAGTTAAAGTTGGAAATGGAGGCTTTGGATCGACAACTAATTCGAATTCTGGATCAAGGGGGAAAACAGTGAGTTTGCATCTATAGTGGCATCAATTTGAAAGTCTTTTTTAGAAAAAGACTTTCAAATTGATGAATAAAAAGTATTCCATTTTAAAATAGATCACAACTTATAATTGAAACACAAATAAAAAAAAATCAAAACTATGGAGATTTATAGAAATGATATTCAAATTATCACAATCCGTGTATGCAAAACCCATCCATTACAATTATCAAGAATTAGCAATTTCCTGAGGTAACACTGCTTCAATAAAAATATTACTTTGGTGGCCTGTTAGCTTTTTGATACTCAGCAAGGGCTCTATGTATATGCTCATTATTCTGAGGTCTCTTTCCATTAATAAAATCACTTATTCTCTGTTGGGATATTTTGAATTCATTTGAATACTGTTGCAACAATTCTGCAACTTTAGATTGGGATCCTTGTTTTTTAATCATTGACAATATTTGTTCTCTAGCTGATTGGAATTTGGTATCTTCATATTGTGCAAAAAGTGCTTTGATTTCATCGATTCTTCGGTATTCAACAACCATTGTTCTATTATAATAATCTGGTTCTTGAGAGATTTGAATAATTGATGAAAAATGCCTAAGAGCTTGCCTTGATGTCATCATGAATTTACCATTGAAGACAATGTCTTTTTCATTTATAGTAATCAAAGATTTTGATGGAGCAGATTTAAATTTAATAGTAACAAAATCACCAACTCGAGTATAACTCACAGACAAATACGATTCTGTATGAACAAAATCAAAGAAATTCTCATTAATGTTATCATTTCTTTCTGCATTTTGGGCTTTTCTTAATACTTCATATTGATTGCAAATCTTGTTATAAAATTCTTTATCCAACTTCAAGTCAGTACGTTTTTGTAGATACTGATAATACAAATCTGGTTCAATTTCTGGGTAAATATCATATAGTTGGCCAATATCGAGCATTATAATATCAAGTGAATCAGTCATTAAATTAGAAAATTTCTCTATTGCAGCTGAAACAAGCTTGTTCGTTTTAATCTGTTTGCTTTCTAAAAACAGTATGAAGTGATTACATTCAGATACAATCTGATCCTTATGAACTTCTTGCATATACCTAACGGAATCAATAAATAATGCTCCCAGATGATCAAAGAAACTCCTATTAAATTTTTCAAAATTGTTTGGGACCAAATGTGACTGAACATAAACTAATTCATTCCAAATCTTTTCAATTGTGTCATAATAATCAGAATGAAAATCAATTCTTGGAGTTTCATCGTTCAATAATCCACAGGCTTTTCGAATTATGATCATTCGAAGCCTTGAAATAGATTCTCTAGAAAGGCAGCCCCATTTTTCTTTTAAAGTTTCAACAGCATCATCAGTAAAAATGCTTGGATACTTTTTGCGGCAATCATTAACTGTTGAAATACCATTTTTTGCATTGTTATTAGATGCAATTAAATAATCAATCCTAATAGATGATTGAGCATTACTATTAAGCTCATCAATGGTTTCCCCAAATATCCTGATAATCGAAGAGCCAAATGTGGACATTACGCCTTGAATACCACATTCTTTAATTGTATTGATTGCAGAAATCGAATGTTTTGCCATATCATATGGGGCATCGGTTGTAAACAATCCGTCAATACTATTTACAACCAAACTAACAAGTTTCCCACCCCTTTCTGCTACATCAGTCATTACAATATTTCCAAATATCCTTTTTGTCTCTTTCAATATAGTATCGCTTATTGAGTTTTCAAGAGTTTTGTTAATCTTATTTAATTCCAAAGATGGGTTGCTTCCAAGGCAAGACTTCATAGAACCATTGAAATTTTTTAGCCATAAAATAATATCTCTCATGTTAACAACAGGAAGAGTTCTATTCTTCATTAAAGAGGATAAAAAGCGGGCAGCCTCATTATTGATCATATCAGACACCATTTCCAGAAAATTGATTTCTTGAGGGAAACAATCTATAAGAGATATCACCCTGAAAGATACATTACTCACTATTTCATCTATTATTCCAAGTTTCTTATTAATGTTGTCATCAGTATCGGAACCATACAAATCTTTAAATAACAAAGAAATAGAATCATTAATAAGTTTCTTCAGTAGGTCAAATGAGTTTTGCAAAATAAGGTAAGTTGCTCGAATGATTTGGTCGTTCTTATATGATTGATCTTTAAACATATTAGATACAATTCTATTCGCATTTTCATTGAGCTTTGCGAGACATTCTTGCGCTGGGCGGAATTTGTTAGCCACATATTCAGCATCATCATCAGTAACTCTTAGTAAAAGATCAGATTTGAAAGCATTAACTTGGCTTATGACATTAAAACAGTTTATACTAATTCCTGTTGGATTTTCTCTGAAGAATTCTTGAATATCAGCAAGTTGTTGTTCTGCTTTCTGAAAACTCTTATTAAGAGTGTTTAGTATGTTAACATTTTCCCAAATAGTGGATAAGCTCGTTAATTGCTCGATTTTAGTGATTTTTCCTGCAACATTAGAACTTTGATTCTTTAGACCTTGGATATCATTTAATAAATCAAAAAGCCTTTTGGAAACCTCATTTAGATCATTTAGACCCCTTTCAACATTGTCGACTGACGTTTGAACTTTGGTTTTCATATTGGATAAAATTGCTGCATGCTTCGAAATCGCTATTTGTTTGATGTTAGCCAGTTTATCAAGATCAGAACTCGATTTAATGGTGTTTTGCACAGATTTCATTGCCGAAATGTAAGCTTCGGTTTGCGCCTCAGGATAAGAATTGTCTTCCATTAAAAATGTTTTACTCAAGAGAGAAATCTGTTTCTGTCTCATTAAGGAGTGGTATCAATGAGTTAACGAATGCCGCAAAATTGATTCCTGTAGATAGGCCTTTGTTGCTTTGGAAAAGAGAATTATGGAAGCATATAGAAAGGTTGGACATATTCATTTCATTCCTTTGTGCATTCTCTAAAACAGATTTAAGAACAGATATAATATATGCCAGAGTTCTTCTATTGATTCCTGGTATATCTTTAACGATATCTACCGCAAAATTCGGATTCTCAGCTACATTATGTTTCATGATAATAACAGGATTAACAAGGGGCACTGGTAAAGAATTCAGCCATTTCTTTAAAAAACTAACAGCATCATTAACACACGCTGATGGTGGAATGGAGCAATTTGGGAGGGACAGAAATTGGCCTAGTTGGTTTACAAGGGTAGCATTTCCAGGAATCCTGAAAATTCCTTTGGACTCTGAGTTCATTTTAATATATTTACACACTGCTGGAACAAAAGCTGGAACACCAGCTTTCAATATTACCAAAGAATCGATTGTTTTTTCAAAAACAGACTCAAACTCGTAATTGGACATTTTTGGCACTTTTGGTGGAATTAGATTCAAAAGTCAGTTTATACTAGGTTTTTCATTTTTCATCAATATTGGGTATATCTCAACGAATATGGGGAATTATTCATTGCTTTCATTATCAATATATACATCATCATCATATATATATATATTCGAAGCAATAAGGGAATATATATTTCAATCAGATAGCTTTCCATAACATTTACATATCGAAAAAGTGTTTTGCCTCTTTCTCGTGTTAGAGTTCGTTTCATTTCTAAGAAACATACAAAATCATTTGAGGCATTACCCTCAATGTTTCATCTTATCACATTAAGTTTGATCTCAACATGACACGATAATACAGAGCAATTAAGATTGAAGTATTGCCAAATTAGGTTTACTATCATATCTAATTACATTCATTATTATTGGAAATACGCTGAATAGTAGTGCAAAACTATTTGTACTATTCTTATATACCATAATTTCTCTTCAATAGTTTCAAAACAAAAATATTTTGAAGTTGTAACAAATACCATGTGTAAAATGGAATATCTGCAAAATAATATTCACTTCTGCCCATATCTATCTAATATTTTCCCAATCAAGTGCATGAAAATTATCTATCAGAACCATGGCTAGCAATTCATACATTCTTTTTCCGATTTTTGAATTGCTAACACATAGAACAATCACATTTAAGAAACATTGGAATATAACATCATATGTGACATATCCTAAATAATTTGTCATATCTAAGTCATCTTTTCCGTCTTTGAAACCAGAAGAATTAAGCTCAGAAGGTATGGATTTCATTGAAATGAGAATAATTGTATTTTTAAAATATTTTCCCAGTGAGATCAATGAAATTTAGTAATATTTCTTCATATTCCAATTAAATTCGAATTGACATATTTTTCTCTCAAGCTCCTTTGGGAAAATTGCATTATTTTATTGTGAAAATGAAACATTAGTGTGATCTGTTTCATTGATATTGACAATCGAGTATATATCAACATATTTAGAACAACTTATCATCGATAAATATGCTCTAATTATTTATTCCTCTCAGCAAACTGTGCAAAATTACATTTAAATTCATTTGTCTTACACAAGCATTCAAAAATCATTCGTTTGAATTTTATAAAGGGATTAAACATGTTATTTATAAAATTGTAACCAGTGATTTTATATATCAATATTCAATTTTTGTGACAATGTTCCGATCAACATTATCATTCATTGTTATGCCTAGCGTAGGTTTATCCAAGATATTTGAAGACAAAGTCAAATTGAAATCAATACCCATTCAGATTATGTATATTATCAATACTGATGCTATTGAAACAACAAAATGTACATCTTCCATATCTCTTGAATTTTCACTATTTATTGTATTGTTATTTTTATTTGATTATTATAAGATTCTTTGTTATTTATTCACTCTCCCAGGTTTTGGATCATGTTTAATACAAAACAGTCTATTTTCAATCATACATAAGTCATTATCTTTATTCTTGAATTTCTCCATAGTGTCCACTGAAAATAGACAAATAACTGGTAAACAAATAAAAAATAAATCCAAAACAAAAGGTCCGAAAAACAAGTTTCCATTGGTCTTGAAAATCTTATTCCCTCTAATAATTATTAGTAATTCTAAAATGATAAATTTACTGCAACAACACATCAAAGTTGTAATCCATTTAACCACGTTTTATAATAATATCAAAAAATCCCCCATTGTACCCCAATTGTATAACAATGGAATAGTTTTCGGTATTGGTTTGGAGTGTGAAAATGAAACTATTGTTCAAGAAAGATCGTATTCTCAAATGAATATCAGTATTTCTCATTGTTTCTTCTCGAGATCTTCTTTGTACTCTGGTTATGGTGGTGTGATATATGTTGTTGGTAGTTCTTACTCAATGGATGCAAACTACTCAATGTTTTATAACTGCTCTTGTTCTTCTTGGGGAGGAGCAATATACTTCAACTCATATTATTCATGTCTCAGAATGATATGTGCCAATAGTTGCTCGTGTGGAGCTTCAACAGCTTATGGTGGTCATTTTGCATATAGTGAGGCTTCTTGGGTGAATCAAGTGGAGTATCTATCAGTATTAAATTGCTCTCCCACTACATCTGGATATTATTCTATCCACTTACAATCAGGTGATCAGAGATTATTCAACACAAACAGTTCGATGAACAATGCCCAAAGGTATTCTGGTATTACTATCTATGCTCCTTCCTCTTTCACAGGCTCATACTGTACTTTTTCAAACAACAAGGTATCTAATGGTGTTTGTATTGAATTTTATTCTATCTCAGGAACAATATCAATTTCATATACTAACATTGTTCATAACAACAGTCCGACTCAATATGGTGTTGTTTTTGTATCTGGACCAGGATCAAGAAAGATGATGTTTTGTATATTTCAAAATAATCAAAACTATCTATTCTGTGTATATGCTGGATCTCTCGAAGTGTCACATTCCTTCATATATCACTCTGCATCATTATCTACTTCAATAGCTGTATCACCAACAACAAATAATTCATTTACAAATAGTTTGACATTTCAAATACAATTCTTCCATTCTCATCATTGTAATGCTGATATCCCTCTAATTAAAAGCACACCAATGAATACATTAGAGAAATCTCCAATGAGATCAAATGAAGAAACTCCATATAGATCTTATGCTGAATGCAATTTCTCTCATCAAATGGTTAATAAGAGAGAGATCAGTGCAATATTCTCATTCTCAGTATTATTTTTTCAATCGTTAATTATTGAATGATAATATCATTAAAACTTTATCAAAATTGGTATTATGATTTTATATTTAAATATTCACAATTTTTTTTTGAAAATGGTAGCGAGAAGAAACAATTCGAAATATTGATATTTACATAAGACTTTCCTTGATCTATACTTTCACATTCACATCCCAAACCAACACCCCAAATAATACCATTATCATTCAAACACAATGGAGGCAAAATCGATCAGTGTTGTATTCATTCATATTATTTTAAAAATGACTACGAATAAGAAGTAGCAATAATAATGTTGGAAATAATAATAAGTTTGTTTGTATTTGTCTTGTCTTGGTTATGATGATAAATTTGTGTTCTTTCATAATACACTTTTCGAATTCGATATAACGATAGCCAAAAAGAACAAAGTCAAGAAGGCATTTCCTAAATTGATATAAAGAATGGAATTAATCAGAGAAAAACTGGATATGTGATCTATTTAATTTTGGGTTATTTTTTTCACAGTGAATCCATTGTTGGGGAATAGGAAATCGAAAAGTTCTTGAGATTTAACTATTGATTTCATGAAAGATCTGTCTTTTTGATATTCTTTGGTTGTGTATGAGTTAATTATTTCGAATTCGTTCAGAAGTTGTCTAAATAAATCACAAAAACGTGGTATTCCATGGCAATCATTAAATTGTAAAAGGTAAGTATTGCCAAGCTCAGAGAATTCGAGATTAAAAGAAATTTTTTCATCACTTTTGTCAATGTCGAATAGATTAATATATGTTTGAACAGTTGGAATATCAAAAAAATCAAATATATTATTTGCGTTTGCTGATTCCATGTTAGAGACAATAATGAATGAACCCTTATTCATTAAACTAATAATGTGATCAATGAGAAAAACAGATATAGATTCTTGGGGAAATGGATATCTGGCATAGTGAATTGTATTCAATTTGTCTACATCATCAATAATAAAGTGAAAGCTTGTAAAACCACATAATTTCCCAATTGAATATGGAAGCATTGTTACATGATTAATCCATAGATTAATATCTTCTTTCCATGTGTTATAAATTTGTTTGATAATGATTCCAATTGGGTTTGGCGGTATGCTTGAACATGAGTGCACAGAAAACACTTGAAGGATTTGCTTTTCTATTATCTTTAAATCGCTCTGTATATGAGGTCTCTGGATACTAATTTGTTCAATTATAGATGATAAGTAATTCGATAAGAATCTCTCATAATCTAATAAACTAGTAATAAAACTAAGAGCATCCAATCGATAAACAAAGGTTTTTTTCCAATGTGATCCAAAATGCAGTTCTTGAATGAATTTCATGTTCATTCTTCTTAAAAAACTGCTTTTTCCAGATCTAGGGGGACCAACAATTGCAATTTTTGGGAGTATTATACTATTTTCATTTATAAAATAGCGATTTTCAATAAAAATGGAATCTATTCTCTGATCAATAATACATGTATCAAAACTATAGTCAATAAGAGAATTGTACTCTAATATTCTCTTCAAATAAAACAGCTTTTGTTGTTCTTCGAGTTGAAACATCTGTGTTGAAATCATATTGATCTCTGGTATTGATCCAAAGTTCTTTGAAATATCATCAAAAAATGAATTGCAACCCATGAACGGTAATTTTGGTATGTTTTGTGAAGAAAGAGACACTTCTTTGGGAAGAATTGGTTGTTCCCTTAAATTATGATTTATAGTTTTATTTGGATTAATTACAGTGTGTATCCTCGTAACACAAGGTTTATCAATAACTTCGCCATCTGTAACTTTTATAGAATAATTAAATGTATCATCAATAACTGGTATTTGGGAAAAACTTAAATCGTTCTCATTTTCTTCAATTAATTTATCCTTAACAATAATAGTTTGCCCAACCACAATATCTTTAACGTTTAGAATTATATCACCATTCTCGTTTTCAAATCTATCACATTTAAAAAGCTTTTTGGATATCTTTTTAAGATCACTCATGCTATTAGGAAATAAAATTCTTTTCGATATAGTTTGTTTATTTCCTTCTTTTTTTAGAATTATGTAACTCATTTGATATTCTAAACGTCTACATACCCCGAGTCCAAATATCAATATCGCGGTTGAATTCTGGTGATATTGGAATGCCATATGCCCAAACAAAATAGATTACAAAATTAAGAACAACAATGACACATAAGCATATAGAAAGGATCATCATTATTGGCTTGGCAAAGTTATTAAATCCTTTGCTCAAAGAAATAATACCAAAAATGAATGGTATTTGATAGCTGGATATTTTCATAGGCCTTAATAACCAAACAAAAGCAATGGATAACCAAAAGAAATATGATTCAGTAAAGAAAAAGCATCCAAAAAACGAAGCGAGTGAGATTGATAAAAGACCTACTAGATTATTCACAACAACAAATCGTGATTCTTCGCTCTTCCAAATAATCTGTGGACGAAGCTTCATCAAGGGCCAATAGAGTATTCTAGAAATAGGGGACTTTAAACTAGAATACTTTGAGATCACAACTTGAATAATGATCTTGCATTTTTCATATAAATCATAACTATGAAACATTCTAGGCAGAAGTGGATGATTTTCTGGAGCAAATGCGGCTTTTAATCCGATCTCAAATGATTTAATAAACATTGCTGTTGAGATAAGCTTTGTAATACTGCCTTTTGGCATAGTTTTATACTCAAATATACAGTAAATAACCATTAAAATTCCTAAATCATCAATAGATAAAGCAATTATTGCACAAAGAACTTGAAGCTGAGCAAAAATAGCCTTCCTTTTTTGTTTCCTATAGCTAGAAAAGAAAATACATAATGAAGAGAACAAAAGAAACAATGGCTCGGTAGATATTTGCTTGGATAATATAATTTGGCCAATATCAAAGCAATACAAAAACCCACCCATGAACGCTGTGAATCCAGATAATTTCAATGCTAATAGAGATGCAGTTACCAAACAGGGAACAAATGACGAAATAACCGTAGAAACAATTCTCATTAGATAGAAATTGGGAAAATTAGAAAAATCGGAACTATTCAAAACCGAATCCCCATTCCTCAAAAAATAGTACTGTAAAAATACCAAAAAACGGCCAAATAATGGCTTTTCATCAATCGGAAGGTTTCCAAACATAATAGTGTTAACATCAGACATAACAACTGTCTCATCCAAAAATGGAACACCGGGCTTAGTGACTTTAAACAACCTTAATGTGGCTGATATCGAAAATATAGCCCACATCAAATAATAATCACTCGGAGAAAACACCCTCATATTACCTAAATCCTTCAGAGTCTTACCAGCCTTCTTTATCATCACTGGATCCTTGTAAAACGATCAAAATGTAAACTTATTGAATTTTGAAACACTTGGTCATAATCGAATGCGCCAGAGCAGGAGTCTTGAAGAGTACAGTCAAGATTTATGTCATTTTTTGGCGCCTCATTTGGAGTCATTTAATTGGGCTGTTACATCTGGATTGAAGAGTATTCCCTCTTGGGTTCTTCCTCAAGAGATCAAAAAAGAGAATGATAGCAGAGTTCTTTCTTTTAAGGTTGTTGATTTGTCGTTATCGAAGCCTCATGATTCACATGGAAAGCCAATATATCCTTATCAATGTCGTTTGGGCGGAATAACTTATGGTAGTACAATGCAGATTACCATTGAGGCAAGAATTAACGATAATCCATCACAAAAGTTTTCTATTATTGCAGAGAATATCCCTGTTATGGTTAACAGTATTTTGTGCCATTTAAACGGTCTCTCACCTGTTGATAAGACTGCTGTTCTCGAAGAGCCAACTGAAAGTGGAGGCTATTTCATTGCATCAGGATACGAAAAGCTTTTGCGTTTGTTAGTTTTGAATCGTCAGAATTACGTTTTTGCCCTTAACCGAGGGTCATTTCATTCCAGAGGTTCAACATTTTCCAATTTCGCCACTTCTATTCGGTCTTGCGCACCTGATTGTTCATCAGTTACGACGAACTTGCACTATTTAACAACAGGAAATATGGTAGTTTTGTTTCCTGTTCAAAGAAGAATGTTTTTTGTCCCATTGCCTATTGTTATGAGGGCTTTGGTCGAAGTTGATGATAAAACAATTTATCAAACAATTGTTGGGAGTTCAAATGACACATTTATTACTGACAGAGTGATTGCCATGTTGAGGTATGCATCTGAGCTTGGTTTACACACACATACTGCTGCCCGAGACTATCTTGGAGCCCATTTTAGGCCAGTGATTGCTCTTCCAAGGCATTATTCAAACGAACAGTGTTGCAAAGTGCTATTAGAAAGATATCTATTTCCTCATCTTTCTTCTGATATTCCAAGCAGAAAGTTTGATCTTCTCATTTTTATGGCAAGGAAGCTTCTTTCATTAGTAAGGGGTGATATTTTACCCGATAATATGGATGCAACATCAGCCCATGAATTACTCACACCAGGAACATTGTGGTTGGCAGCTTTGAGTGATGCCATAACTGATTTTCTCAGGGCCACTTCTGCCAATGTATATAAGGATGAAAAGAATGCAATCGATAATTTTGATTCTTTTCAATCATTTTTAAAGAAGAACGTTTCTGCTATTGAGAACAGGATGAGATACTTGTTTTCCACAGGATCATTAAGGGGAAATAGTACCCTCGGTTTGTCTCAAGTCGAAGGTCTCTCAATAATTGCTGAAAGGATTAATTATATGAGATATCTCTCACACTTTAGATCTGTACATAGAGGTGCCTTCTTTACTACCATGAAAACAACAGCAGTAAGAAAGCTGCTCCCTGAGAGTTGGGGATTCTTATGCCCTGTCCACACACCCGATGGAGGTCTATGCGGTTTACTTAACCATTTAGCAAGAAATTGTGAAATTGTTTGTGGGGAGCCAGGGGGATTTAAAGAGATAGTGTCTATTCTTTTCGATAATGGAGCTGTACCATTCCTTGGAGACGGAGATATGGTACCTGTAATTGTTGATGGGGTTGTAATTGGATCTATCAAAGAAAGTTTAACACAAAATGCTGTTAAAAAGCTACGTGAAGCAAGACGAAAAGGAGTATTGCCTCATACAACAGAAATCACAGATTTACCAGCTGGGTCATTTACTAGATCAATATACGCTTTCACAAACCAACAAAGAATGATGAGGCCTATTAAAAACGTAACTGCTGGAGAAATCGAATATATCGGACCTTTAGAGCAGTTATTTATGGATATTTCAGCCTCGCCTGATGCTCAAGACAAGCAATTTGCGGAAGTTCATCCAACATCAATGTTTTCCCTTGTTGCCTCCCTTACACCTTTTTCCGAATATAATCAATCTCCAAGAAATATGTACCAGTGTCAGATGGCTAAGCAAACAATGGGATATCCATCTAACACTGAAGCTGTGAAAACAGAAGTTAAAACATACCATGTGCATTATCCTCAATTGCCAATTGTTCAAACATCAACACAAGATACTCATGGTCTCCCTCTTTTCTTACTTGGTACAAATGCAGTAGTAGCTGTTCTTTCATATACAGGTTATGATATGGAAGATGCTTTGATCCTTTGTAAGTCTTCAGTCGAAAGAGGCTTTGGCCATGGATGTATATATAAAACTTATAGGTATACTGCTGAAGAAATTGAACCAGGAAGTTACTTTACCAACCAACAAGATGGTAAGATCATAGATGCTGATCTTGATTCAGATGGTTTACCTTATGTTGGGGCTCCTGTTTCCAAAGGATCAAAAATATTGAGAGTATATAATCCTAAAGATCAAAAAGAAAGAATCATGCACTACAAGGATACTGAACCTGGTTTTGTTGATAAAGTTGTCATTGCTTGCTCTGAAGATGGAAAGAAAATCACATCTGTGGTACTCAAATTCCGCATGGTTCGTACTCCAACAATCGGAGACAAATTTTCATCAAGGCACGGCCAAAAGGGAGTCTTTTCATTCCCATGGCCACAAGAGAATATGCCGTTTTGTGAGAATGGTATTTCACCTGATGTTATTATTAATCCCCATGCCTTTCCATCTCGTATGACAATCGGTATGCTTATTGAGTCAATGTGTGGAAAACTTAATGCTTCAAAAGATTGCTCACCATTCGATTCAACACCCTTCCAATTTGATGAGCAAAATAAGGTAACAGACTATGTTGGAAAACAACTTGTTGAACAAGGTTTTAATTATTATGGAAATGAAACAATGATTTCCGGAATTACTGGCGAACAGTTCAAAGCAGATATTTTCTTTGGTGTTGTGTATTATCAACGTCTCAGACACATGGTTGGTGATAAGTACCAGGTGAGAGCCACCGGTAAACTCAATAACATTACTAGACAACCATTGAAAGGCAGAAAGAAGGGAGGCGGTATTAGACTTGGTGAAATGGAACGTGATGGTTTACTTGCACAAGGTGTTACCTTCTTGTTGAGGGACCGTTTTATGTGGTGCTCAGATGGACATACTGCTAAGTTATGTAACAGATGTGGATCATTCCTATTCACCCAAGCCAAAAAGAATGATAATGGAGTCGAAGAGCATTATTGTGGATATTGTAAGAAGAATGGCAATATGACTAGTGTTTTTGTACCATATGTTCTTAGGTATCTTGCTGCCGAATTTGCTGCTATGAACATCAGAATCCGCTTCAACACAAAATAAATCTAGAGATAACACTAGTTTTTTCAAAAGATCGTTGGAAATATATTGGATATTTTTCTCAGAAAATCCTATCACTTTACACTGTTTGTGTTAATTGATGTATCAAGTTTATATAAATATTTTTCAATCAAAAAGTAAATTTCAAATAAAGCTGTATAAATGGTCCTGTTTCCATCAATATTCAAGCTAATAGGCAAAATAAACTTTCTTTGCATGATTCTTAGCTTACTTTTATCCGAAATATCGAACAGAAAACATATTTTTTCTTCAAGTTTAGATTTATTTTCTGGGATTTTCTGGGCTAACGAAACAAACCTAAATACCTCATATATTTATCATATTCTGGAAATATTCAATTTGAATTTAGTTAATTTTAATTATTCAGGATTTTTAAGATATTTAGATAGAATCCTTCTTTTTTGTTCAAAAGAATTAGATAATCTCAAACTATTCTCATTTATACGGAAATTTTCTCCGAAATTCTGGACTAAGGGAACAAATACTGATAAAAAACAGAACAAAGTTAATGGCTCAAGGCCCCAGTTCACTATAATTTTTAGAATAATGATTTCACTATTTGTTATTCTTTATCATTTTGAAAAACTGCTTGATCCAAAACAGTACATTTCGTTTTTAAAACAATTGTCAATATTTTTGATTAGAAACCCTATCATGCCTCAATTCTCTTCTGACAAAAGTTACCCATTGTATTCTATTAGCAGTATTAATGAAAATGCAATTATTCGGGGTGTTGGTTTTGTGTGTGAAAATGAAAGTATTGATCAAGGAAGGTCTTATGAGGAAATGAATATTGATGTTTTTGATTGTTTCTTCTCAAGATATTTAACTTACTCTGGTAAAGGAGGTGTAATTTATGTTAATGATGGTTCTTACACAATGAGTATCATTTACTCAATGTTCTATAACTGTGTTTGCTCTAATGAAGGAGGAGCAATATATTTCATGGCCACTAATTCATGCCTTCGAATGATATGTGCCAATAGATGCTCTGCTTCTTCCCAACATTTTGCTATTCTTGTTGCTTCTCAGATGAATCAAGTTGAGTATCTTTCTGTATCAAATTGCTCTCATGACACTTCTGGCTATTATTCAATATACCTTGAAACAGGTGATCAGATGGTTGACAACACGAACAGTTCGATGAACAATGTCATTCGGTATTCTGGAATTCTTATTTGGACTCCATCTTCTTTCATCAGCACCCACTGCACTTTATCAAACAATAATGTTACTGAATGGATTTGCTTATACTTCTATTCTGAGTCAGGAACAGTATCAATGTCGTATGCTAACATTGTTCATAATAACAGTCCAATGGCATATGGAGTTGTATATGTCAATGGAGGAGGACAAATAAAGATGATGAATTGCATATTCCAGAAAAATGAAGGCTATCTATTATGTGTAACTAACAGCACTCTTGAGGTGTTTCATTCATTCATTGATCATTCCGCATTATCGTTTTCTATTTCAACAGAAGTATCAACTTCAAATAATACTTTTACCTGTTTGTTAACTTATCAAATACAATTCTTCAATTCTCTTCATTGTAATGCTGATATACCACTTCCACAGAGAACAATTGATCAAACAATCAGAGATACTCCTCAGGAGACTATTCCAAGGTCATATGATGAAATAATATGTAGTAATCAAATAGTAGATAAGAGAGAGATCAATGTGGTATTCTCTTTTTATTTCCTATATATTTCATATTTCCAATAGATATGTTAATGAATTCTTTTGGAAATTCCAAGTTCATTATGGTTGATTGAAAAAGATATTTAATGAAGGAAGTAAATAGTGATCAATGTTATATTCCAATATATTATATTTTTTGATGGCGGAGAGTACTCAATGTTCATTAACCGTGTTTGATCTAAGAGAGGAGGAGCGATAGAATTCAATTCAACTAACTCAAATCTCAGAATGATATGGGCAAATAATTGCTCGGCTTCTGAGTGTCATTTTGAATTTGTGAATGCTTCTCAGATGAATTAAGTGGAGTATCTATCAGTATCAAATTGGTCACAATCAACATCTGGGTATTATTCTATCCACTGTCAATCAGGTGATCAGAGATTTGACAATACAAACTGTTCAATGAAACATGATATTGAATATTCTGAATTTGGAATTTTTTTATCCATCATCCTTCCCAAGTTAACGCTTCATATTCTCAAACAACAAAATATCAAGCAGTTTTTGATATTCTTCCATTCATATTCAGGAACGATACTAATGTCATTTGCTAACACTATTCATTACAACTTTCCATCTAATGGTGTAATAGTACTCATGGTAAATGATAATGATTTATGATAAAAACAGGTTTTATGCGGGTCTAGCTCATTCAGTATCAACTATGCTATGTTTTTGGGGAAGCTGAAAAAATATGTTCAATAAAAGATGATTACATATCTTTATTTAATCGTTCAATAAAAATTATTATGTAAACTGAAGAATCTAAGGGTTTATTAATCGTTCCTGCAATTAAATGACCTCTTTTCCACTTGAAGCTGATCAATACAAACTTTTAAGGCAAATCGGCAAAGGTACATATTCTCAGGTATATGAGGCTCAATGCTTGGCCAATAATGTTATTGTAGCAATGAAGCTTATTGATCTTGAAGAGTGTCCCCTACCTTTGGATTCTATTCAAAAGCAAACAGCATTATGGTCTAACTGTGAACACCCAAACATTTTGAAGTACTATGGATCATTTGTTTCAGGACACGTTGTTTGGATAATCACTGAGTTTATGGCAGCAGGTTCATTAGATGACGTGCTTAAATATGGATATAGTCGTGGATTGAGAGATGAGGGGATTATTTCATACATTATAAGGTGTATTTTGAACGCTTTGCAGTATTTCCATTCGACTCATGGAATCCACAGGAATTTTCGAAGCTGCAATATCCTTATTAGCGAAGAAGGAATACCAAAAATATCTGATTTTGGCCTTGCCACAAGTTTAATAAGAGGAGGTCATAGATTATCTGCCGCATTTTCTGTTTTTGGTGATGCATGCTACTTGCCACCAGAAATACTAATGAATAAAGAAGGATTTTCTCCAAAAGCAGATATATGGGCTCTAGGCTTATCCACAATAGAAATGGCGACTGGTAAAATGCCATACAGCGGTATGAAGCTAATGGAGTCAATTTCAAAAATCATTACAACTGATCCTCCATCATTGCCAGAATCAGGTGGGTTTTCATCAGTTTTTAAGGACTTTGTTAAACAATGTTTTATCATTGATCCTTCTAAACGCGCATCTGCGAATGATCTCCTTCAGCACAAGTTCATTAAGGGAACAAAAGATGCAGCATCATCGCTTAGTGTTATTGTCACTTCATTGCCTCATTTAGCAGAGCGATTTGAAATATCATATGGAAAAAGCGTAGCAGCAAAACAGGATCAAAAGCCAGCAGCTCCAGTAGACTTCGATTTCGGAGAGAAACCAGAAGAAAAACCCATAGAAAAGCAACCAGAGAAACCAGAAGAAAAAAACATAGAAAAGCAACCAGAGAAAGAACTGAAAGGGAGGTTTACTGTTACAAGACAAGCTAGGCAAGAACCAACCAAACAACAAAGGCTTCAAGAGGAACTCATTATGCTCCAAGCTGAAATTGAAAAACTGGAAAAAGAAAATGATACACTTCAGAACCAGCTCACCCAGGTTGTGTCAATGGTGCGGCAAAATAAAGCTCAATAAATCTCTCAAAAATGTAAAAAACGATTTTTTACGTAACCCATTCAAATACAATATAATTTTCAGAAAATTATAATCTAAAAACACCAACTATTAAACATGACGTCAACAACCAAAATGCTTAAGAAGATACATGATCAAAATGAGAGGAAATCTCTAGTTAAGGAACTTATTGCATTGAGACCAATTTCTCCTGTTGAAACAAACAACTCACACCCTTTTCAAACAATTTACGAGGATAGTAATCCACCACCAGCTCCAATTGATCAATTTGCTCCATATTTATCTAGATTATTGACAATGAAGAGAGCAGAAAAGGTTGAAAAGATGAAATCAAAGATAAAAGTTCCCCACCCCACATTTGTTCTAACAAATTCTGTTGCGAAATCTGATGATTCTGATAAGTCGCAAGGTGTTAGTGAATATTTTCAAACTGCAAGAGTCGAGACATCAGCATATGTTGGTTCATCAATAGCTCACCACATTAAAATGGAAGAATGCTTTGATAGAATTGTATCCGCTTCTTCTTCAGTTGCTTTGCACAGATTATTCGAATCATCACTCCAAGTTTATTTTCTTGCTGAGAGGGTTCTTTTTTACCATGACATATCATCTGTTAAAGTATTATATTGCCCTTCGACAACAGCATATTGTCCTCACGGAACTGGACTTGTTGGATATGCTCAATTTTCCAGAAAAACATTGAATATTCCAGTTGCATCTGATCACGTTTCTTATCATTTGCTTACAGAAGGGAATCAATGTCCTCCCGATGCTCATGTGCTTGTTTTCCCAATTTTTGATAATTCTTCTCATGTTAAATGCGTTGTTCAGGTAATTAGAAATAAGACATCTCCCGTTTTTACTGAAGATGATGAAAGATTTGTTGGATATCTTCAGAATAAGTGTAAGATTTATTCTAGATGGCTGTTTCAACCTGTTTTAGATGACTCTTTTGCAGCAGACTTAATGCATACGTGTAGATTACGTCAATTTATGGAATCAATAAAAGAGAAGCTTACTCGTCTCTTCGGCTGTCGATCTGCTGAGATATGGATGCTTAATAAGAAGACCGAAGCAATAATTCAATATACATCGAATGATGATAAACCAATTCAAATTCCATCAAATGAAGCCGGTATTCCAGGATTCGCTTTGAGAAAGGAAATTCCCGTTTCATGTATTACATCCCGAGTTCATTCTGCTTACAACTCAAAAACGGATGGGAATGGCGATTATTCGATCTTGGCGATGCCTGTTAGAGATCCAGATTCTTCTCTTGTCTATTTAATTGCCTTAAGAGGCCGCAGAATTCCACAGTTTTTCACTGATAATGATGAAAAAATTTTAGCCAGGATAGCTTCATATGTCATATCGGCTCTATGCAGTGCAGAAATAGTCGAACAGAACCACAAAGCTCTTGAAGAATCACTTTCTCAACAGCAACGTCTTCGATCACTTTTGGAAGTTGCTGAAACACTAGCTGGTCAATTGCGTATGGATGTTCTTATTCCAAATATTATGAAAAGAGCATGTGAACTTGTTAATGCAGATCGTTGTTCTTTGTTCCTTGTTAATGATACACATGATAAACTTGTGACTACATTTAATGATGGATTGAAGAATTCTATTGAGATTCCAATTGACGCAGGTATTGTTGGTCTTTCAGCGACAACTGGCAAAATTCTGAATATCAAAGATGCATATGAAGAACCCAAGTTTAATAAAGGGACTGATTTAGCAACTGGCTATCGAACATTGACATTGCTTTGCGTTCCAATATATGATGATAAGAAAGATATTAGGGGAGTTACAGAGATGATCAACAAAATAGATGGTGTCTTTACTAAGGAAGACGAAAAATTAATACAAATTTTTAATGTTTTTTGTGGGATTTCTATAGAAAACGCTAGATTATATAGAGCTTCACTAGATTTAACAATGCAGCTTCATAGCTTTAGAGATATTTCTACATCATTGTCACAAACACAAACAATTAAAAAATTACTCGAAGAAATTATTCGAAACACAAGGACTGTAATTGGGGCTGTATATTCATATCTTTATTTGACAGAGAATTCTGAGATTGTACTCACACCCTTTGTAAAAGATGAAGATTTAGATATAACTTCAAAGAAAGCTATGCAAATGAAAGAAGGAAAGGTAAAAGATGATAATCTTGGTGTAAAAAGAGCAATTATTAATCGATTGATGCATGGACATGAAACCGATTATAATGCTGAAGAGAAAAAGGAAGAAGAGTCACGAAATAAGATTATTACTCATGTAATAAACATGAAAGAGAGTATTCTTGAAAACGATCCTGAAAACTATGAGAATAATTTGATTGTGGTTCCAATTATGAGTAGTGACAGGCAAATAATGGGAACAGTAATGATGAGATGGAAGAAGAATTGCCAAAAATTTACTACAGATGAATTGAAACTATTAGAAAGCTATAGTGTTTTTCTCTCATTATCTCTTGAGAGATTCCGTCTTAAGAATATTGCTCAGCTTGGAACAATTGAGTTAGAATTACAAAACTCTATGAATAATGATGAGAGAATTGAATGTAAGACACCTCAAAAACTTTCAATGTCAGAAGAAGAAAGGGGTGCTTTATTATTGAGAAACTTTGAAGCAACTGACTGGAAGGGTAATGGTACTATACAAGTACTGTTCAATATTTTTGAAACATTTAACTTAATGTCTTTTTTCAAAATCAATGCCCAAACATTATTTAGTTTTTTATTTGAAATCAAGAATACCTATAATCCGGTTTTCTATCATAACTGGACTCATGCTGTGGATGTTACACAGTTTTTAGCGCATGAGCTTGTAATATCCGGAATGAAAAATGATTTTACTCCTCTTGAGATTCTTACCATGCTTGTTGCAAGCATATGTCATGATGCAAACCATGATGGATTTTCCAATTCATATAACCTGAAAGCGCAAACTCCACTTGGTGTCTTGTTTAAGAATCAAAGTGTTATGGAAACTCACCATTGTTCCGTTTCTATTGGGATTTTAACAAAAGATGAATGCAACATCTTCCAGGCTTTGGACGAGAATAATATATCCCAGATGTGGCCCCTATTTATTAATTTGATATTGTCAACCGATATGGCAAAACACTTTGAAATTCTTGATCAAGCTAATGCTTTCTTGCGAACAAATGAAGATTGGAGGCTTTCAAACCATGGGAGAATGTTAGTTATGCAATTGCTGATTAAAGCAGCAGATATATCAAATGTAGCAAGATCTTTTGAAACAGCAGATAGATGGGTTGATGTTTTATGCGAAGAATTCTTTAAACAGGGCGATCTTGAAAGGGCACATGGAATGGAATATTCTTCACCTATGAATGATAGAGAACATCTTGATAAAGCAAAATCACAAATTGGGTTTTATCAAAGTGTTTGTCTTCCTTTGTTCAAAACATTGTCGAACTATAGCCAACAGTGCATAATATTTGTAAATCAACTCAATACAAATCTTAATAGATGGGCAGAAAGATCTGATATAGCGGAAAAAGAGAGAAAACTCATGCTTCAAAAAGAGATTGAAGATAAAAAGAAAGAAGAAGAACTGAGAGCAATACAGATTGCCCAGGAAAAAGATGCTGAAGAAATTCGTAAATACATTGAAGAAAAGTCCTCAAAAACACAATACCTTAGAGGATAAAAATAAATGTTAAATACTTAAAGAAATTTACTTGATTTTGACTCCTGTGACATCTTTTTGAGATTCTACCATTTCTCTTAAATTGTTGCTATATGACTCTGCCAGTGATTCATAAAGTTCATATGCTGATGATTTCAGTCTCTCTGGATTTTCAGCAAAACATACATATAGAGCGTCGCACATAGTGGTGATTGGCATTTGTAATACCGATATTATGGCAATACAAAAGACTAATGATAGAATTGCCACTACAGCAATTAATAAGGCATTTCCAGAATCAATTATCATTCCTAATAACACACCTAAAACAACAGACAAAACAGAAAAGACTATTATATGATAATTTATCATCCCATCAACTAATAAGGAATTAGCAATTAATCCAACAAACTTCTTACATGATAATTCTAACCATCTCCTGCAACCTTCGAAAAAGGGAACACCAAATGTTGCACAGTAAATAAGAGCATATCTGTTCATAAACTCTACAAAAGTTTTCAAAATAGCAAGAAGGCATAAAGCAATGCAAGCCAAAACTGCGCATAACAGATTCTTGGTCTCTTTTCTTGCTTGTTCAACAATATATTGTAATGTTTTCACTGCAGCAAGAAGAAATCCAGCAACAGATGCCGATCCAAACGATGTAGTAAAGGCTCTTTTGAAAGAGGCCCAAACTGGTGATTCTGGATAATAAGCAGAGTTTGTTAAGAAATACCATGTTGATGCAACCCCAGCAGATGTCATATAAATGACATAACCAAAAGTGATAGTTACCCAGAAATATGAAAACACATAGTATAAATATACAAGATATGACCATTCATTAATTACAATCAAAACAAAAGATATTGCGAAAAATATTGAACTTACAAGAGTTATACCTGTTTGAATTAACTCGACAACAATTAATGATGGATTGTCCCATAAAATCCTTACAGACATTTTCATGATGGCAATAGTAAGGGGAAAATACTTTCGACAGCAAAAGAATAACACTAGAGCAACCAAAAACAGGAAAATTGGAATATATAGTAGTGAAGGTGCTCCCATAAAAGCAGGAATCAAGCAAAATATGAAAAGAATACCAACACCCAAGAAAAATCCGAACTTAACATAAAAAGCAGTAGCATATGTGAGATAAACCATGTGAATAATGTTCGTGATCAAACCAACTAAAATTCCACCACCAACACCCCATCCAAGTAACTTGCTAGTACTAGTTGTGTTTGAACTTGTTGATAGTGTAACAACTGAAGAAGTATTATCTGCAGATTGCTTTTTGTTTGCTCCAATGATTAAAACAACAAAAAGTACTACGACAACAGCCAGGTTGATCCAAAACGCCACATTCCATCCATAATCTCTATAGGTATTGTCTTTCTTTACATTTTCAGAAAACTGTTTAGGTTCAAAAGCTTGTGGGCTGGACCAAAAATGTGAATATGGTGTTTCATCACTCCTCATATGGCCCCATTGATCCATTGATGTTTGTTGGTATTGCAAGTTATAAATATCATAACTTGGTCTTTGCTGTTCAGTTGCTGCATGTACTTTCATATCAAATGGTATATAAAAAACATTCTCAAATTTGAAAGAAAAAAATAGCCGTTTCCTATCTCAAATATTGTCTTGGCAAAGGAATTCTGATAATTCAATAACCCTATTTCTTAAGTGGAGGTAACAGTTTTAAAGGCATTGATTTCGGTACTGGTGGAGGACTTAATGATCTTTTGATCTCTGTTGAAAATGATGATTCTTTTTGGGCAAATTCCATTTGAATATTATGCAGCACTGGAGCTATATTAATTTCTTTGTTCATGATTGCTGCACTTCGAGCAATCTTCATCCATTGCTTTGCTAGCAAAAAAGACTGATCTTTATTCAAAACAGGTTGTTTTGAATGAACTATCTCTTCATAAACAAAAGGATCAATATCATGCATTCCTCTCATTGCTGCCTGTGCAGTATTTTGGGTGGATTTTCTCCAATGTGTCTTTGCTACTAGGGCAACTGGTGGGAACATAATTTGAAAAATTGCTCTGGAGTTATCCAAAACAAAGGGAATCAATTCAGCTTGAGACCATATTTGTAAAGATGCTTCCGTTACTTTATAATGCTGGGATAATGTACATTTTGCCATTAATGAAAACAACTCTGATGAAATATCTTGGAACTCTTTTCGGTGCATGTGAGGAACAATAAATGATATAAGGTTTATCATCTGAATCTGCTTTGAAGCACTTGTTTCAGGCCAGCATTTAATGCATTTATTAATAATAATGTTACTCTCCCTTTTGCTCAACTCAAAGATAGGGCGAAATGTCTGTGTAATTGCTTGATAAAATGATTGAAGATGGTTACATGTTAATATTGATCCCAAAACATCCACAAAAATCTTGCTTTGTTGAGGATCTTTGCTGTAAACGGCCTTGATCCTGTTTCCGAAAAATTTCAAAATTGGAGAAACACAAAAAAGGGGGTATTCTTTTTCATGGTATCCATATAGCATATATGCCATATCTTTCATCACTGAAACTTCCCTCTCAGGAAAAGCAGCCACATAGCTCTCAAAGAATGATAAAAGGCATGATCTCTCATTCATATCGCAAGAATGAAAGGTAGAGAGTATTTTTCGATGTATCTCAACAGTAAATAATTTTTGATTAGGAAACAAAAGTATCAAAGATGATAAAATTTGGTAAATATATTGTAAATGCGGCCAATTAATGTCTATAATGTATGGTTCGTCCGATCCCACCAAGTATTTGCTTTGAATATTGGGAATTGGTCTTGTTACATTGTTAACAACCATTTTTACAGCTTCTTCTTGTATGACTTCGGACATTTTTGATGAAATTTCACTATTTTGGAAATAAGAAACCAATTCTTTAAGAGTGCTCAGTTTTTTCATTTTTCCAGTCAAATCAGCATCACAATCAGTAAAGTCACACATGTAATTACACAACTGAATTTTCGAAAATAATAAACTGTCGATATTTCTATCAATAATTTTGGGAATCGGAGGTAAATCTGGCAATTCCAAATCCACATGGTTTCGATTCCTCCGATTAGGTATATTTGTCATAACTTTTGGAACACCAAGCTCATCAAGCGGATCAATATCTTCTTTTTTAACAGTTGGTTTCACTGGTTCCTTCACTTCATGTATTGGCTCAAGGTTTGCTAACTTTGATGAATGATATCCCAATTTTTTTATTAAAGTCGAGCTATTGCACCTTTTAGTGCATGATAATACAGACTGCCTATCGGAATTATAACGAGACAGAATCATTGGGATTACCAGTTGAGAAGATTATTCGAAACTGTCAAAATTCATTTATTCCCTTCAGAATTTTAAATCGATTGTTTTAATAACTGTCAGAAAAGTTCAGACTGTGACAAGTTTTTCAGCTAATTATCAGCTTTTCGATTGATTTTATATAAAGAGGCATTGAATGATGTGCCTCGTTCAAATTTGAGGGAAGATGCAAATAATATTGAGGGGAAGGGACTTCTTCAATTTGAGTTTCAAGTGGGTTTAAGTTGTTAATTGAAATATGGTATTGTTTACCTGGAGGCACAAGTTTCTCTTCTTCAAATGTTTCTATGAATTTCTTGGCTATAGCATTGGGAAGGACTGATGATGATGCCATTGCTGCATTATATAGGCTTGAAAATGGAACAGGGTCGTCAGCCAGAGTTATTGAAATTACTTCAAGGGTTTTTTCCCAAATTTTGTGGGTGATTGTAGGAGGAGGGGCGAAGACAATTGCAGTTGTGGTGATAGTTGGGTTTTGGTCCTTAAAAATCATGGAAGCAATTGCTGCTGTCCCAGCTCCAAGAGAATGTCCTGTGAAAACTACCTTTCTTGTTGGATGCTTCATAATATGTGAATGTATTTCAAATGAAGAATTCTCAATGACATAAATTGATGATTTCAAAATCCCTTCATGAATTAGACCATCATCAAATTCGACAGATTTAGCTTTAAGATCGGTAATAACATCTGCAAAACAGAAAGTCCCCCTGCAAACCACGAAAATTGTATCATGCTTTTCCGAATCTGCAAGAAAGAATGGAACTATACCAGGTTTTTCTTCGCTTTTTTCATAGAACACAGAATCAATTCCTTCAGGAAACTGTCTAATTGATATATCATCATAAATCAATTGGGATAGTTCGGCATTAATCAAAATATCCTGAAGAAATTCGGTTTTAAGAACAATAGGATCAAGTTTTTCTTGCGCATGAAGTTCTGCTCCAAATAAATTCATAAAAAACCCTAATGTTAATTTGTTCCTCCCATCCAGTTTCTTTGTGTCCATAACCATATCAAAAAACTTTTTACGCGCTTTGTACTGTTGCTTTCTAAAAAAATCTTGGGTTTTACCAATCATGTCTTTCGCGTTCTTGAACATTTTATCAAATGAGTTATTTCTTGAATCGGATTGGGCATTTGCGATCCAGATAAAGCATTAACTTATGAGTTATTATCTTGAAGAGAACTTAAGACTTCAACAAAAATTGCTCGAATATGAAAGAATAATATATGATAAAGCTGGCTTCAATGATTTTCAAAGGGAGAAATTTAGGGAACAAGAGCAAATGATCGCCGATTTGAATAATAAACTATATGAATCAAAAAAGAAGGAAAGTGAATATTTGGCTGCTTATGAGAATCTGGAAAACCAGTACTTGCTTGTATGTAAAAAGAGTGGAGTTTCGGATATGAATGTAACAATTAGGCAACAAATGATGACCGAGAGAGCTAACAAAGAAAGTGAATGCAATAAATTAGTATCAACCTTAATGTTAGAAAATGCAGAGTTAAAAAGATCAATAGCTATCACTGAAGCCAAAAACGCTGAACTTGAAATTCATATTCATGAACTTAAAGAACAAATAGGAGATTTATCTGTTGATAGTATGCAAAAGGATGCCTACTATTCTAAAATAAGTAGCAAAAAAGAAAAACTATCCTATTCAATGCAGAAGATGCAAGAAGAGCTTGATAAAGAGAGGAATAAGAATGAAAAAACAAGATACAGTATTCCAATATCTTCGAATGACGATATACAATTAATTATATCACGAAGATTGAAAAAGAAGTCAATTGTCTTTAATCAGACTATCGAAAAGACAATGAATAATATTATGGAAGTAATGTCTAATTTGGAAGAAAAGACATTAGCAGCCTTTAATCTAGTGAGTGTGATTGCCCAATCTAAATTGCAATCAGAAAGAGACATATTCATATACCAGATTGAAAGACAGTTAAATATTATTGATGTGATTAAAGGTACCATTGCCGAAGGCCTTGAAATAACAAAGCTGCCCTCCGCATATGAACTCTTTAACAAAGAAGAACAACTGTTTGAAATGATCAGAAAGATGAAATCTAGGTTTGAAAGAATATGTTTCCATAAATAACATGTGTAGCTTGAGTATTAAAAATGTTCAATAGCATTTTAGATTTTTCATGAAACGGCCAGTTCTAACCAATGAAGAAATCGTTCCTTTTTTCATTGATGTTAGTTTTGACGCCCATAGACTATTTGAAATTGTTCAAGTTAGACTTTGCGATGCAAATCCCGAAACAGTAACGAATTCTTTGGTCTCTGATTTGAATTTATCAAATGGTTTTAAAGAAGCGGTCTTAAGCCTATTAGAAAGCCAAACTCAAGACTTCAAGAACCTAACAAGTTTATATCCTATTAGTGAATATGCTCAGAAAGGCTCTGCTGTTCATATTCTTTCAATTGAGATTTGTACGAACACTGTTGTATATAGCGACCAATTTGAGTGGGATATTTTTGATACAGAAGCAAATGTCGATGAATTTTCCCGCCTTACAATCAAAGAATTGGGATTACCAGCTGAAATGACAAATACATTGTCTGCCCAAATCAGATGGCAAATAATTCGTTTTCGTTGCATGCATGCATATCCGGATCGCCTTTCTCAAGCCATATTAGCCAATCCAATTTACTCACCTCAAACGACACGAGGGCTTAGGTCTGTTTCTGAACTTATTGATGTTTCCCCTGCTGTAGGACTGATTCCTGGAAGAGAAATAAAGAGTTCCACATCTGCTCGAAATAGGGATATGAGAGCCCTTAAGAGACAAGGCAGGCCTGTTCCTGTAGGTGCTTTGCTTCCAGCCGAAAATATTGGCATTACCAACGTTAAACTTGTTCCTATTGTTAGAGCTATTCCACAACCTGAAGATTCTCCCAATATTGATTTGTCTATGCTGCCTCATTTGTATAATGAACCAGAAATCATAACAGATGAGATTCTGCAAAAGGTTAGCCAGAAAATTGAGCAAATGCCCTACATGTATAACTCACACCAAGGAAGTGCTGATGAGAATGATGACCTCTCTGGAAACGAAATGTGAAAAAATATAATAAATTTAGCAAAAATAAAAATGGAAGAAATTATCTCTGTGTGGGAAAAGTATGTTATTAAAAGCAAAAACTCAAGAAGCTCGAGTGTATTTGACAATCTAGAAGAGAAGGGATATCCGAGTATTAGGTTTTTAGTTATTACTAATGAACACCTGAAGAGTATTCAGCAGATGATGAAAAAGAACAGTATTGATGAGTGTTTCATCTCATATTTCGATTTTATATTCATAAATGATCCTCTGATATTATCTTTCGATCGATTTTTAGAGAAAATATTTATAGAACCAGATTTGTCATTTCAATACAACATATATAACGAATTTTTCTTTTCTACTTTGATTAAATTATGCATTTCTTTGTTAGAAATGATAATTATAAATGATAAATTGGATATTGAAAGCAATTCATATATGATCAGATTGTTAAAAGTATTTAAGTCATGTGACAAATGTCCATATCCCATTAAAAATGATGTATCATCTGTAATATCGTATTATTTATCAGAGATATGGAAGAATTTAAAGAACAAATCCATAGATTTTCATGGATTCAACAATTCCATTCTATGGAACTTTTGTGATGAAATAGTACATCGCCCATATACAAAGAACGTTAAACACCATGTTTTGTATGTACTATACGTGATTGATTATCTTAACAATCTATTTGAAAGAGAATACAATCAATTATCAGAGAAAACAATACTTGATGCAATGAGTTTATCTTTGAATTCTTTTACAGTATACTACCAAGATAATGTTTATTCTAATCCATTAGTAATTGATGGAATTATTCAGCTTATATATAGGATAATGAGCATTGATCCGAGTATTACCTCTGAAAGAACATTGTTAAATGGTACAATTTTTCTATTGTTCAAATTTGTATTAATTGGTCACAGAGCATTATTAGATGAGTTGAAACCATCATTCATACATAATTTTTTGGTTTGGTTGACGTTTGGTTTAGCCATGGATCCTGAAAGTATTAAATCAGAAGTATATACCAAAGATGAAATTAGTGAGTTCCATTTAATTAAAACCGACCAACTATATGAAACAAATATTCTTGAATCAAGCTATGTATTTCATTTTTGTGATGTAAATGATTATTCTCCTTTTAGTATACCGGATTTTAATCAAAATATGCCAATTTTTGATATTATTTCTTCATTATTTCTTAAATATGAAAAGAAAGACTATTTTATACAACTCATTGAGCTTTCGAAAGTATATTTGAGTGAAATGTTAAATGATCATATTACAGAGTTTTATCTTTATTCATATGTGTTGAATCATATAATATACAATATCGTTCTCTCTTCAAATTTCTATGATTCAGAGATTCTCTCTTTTCTATTTTATTGTATAACAAAATATAATTTCTGTATTGAGATTTGTTTGGCATCAAATGATAATGAGAACAGACAAAGAATTTTCCATTTATATCGATATAATAATTATTCTCTTTTGTGTTCCATTAGTTCAAAAGGATATCAGTGTTTCGAGCACCTAGGAGATCTTATTCATCAATCTCCACTTCCCCCATTATATTTCTATGATTTTTTCAAATATTTATCTTGTTCAAATAACACAGATTTCTTTGCAAAAAGTGTATCTCTAGGTATTTGGGATGAATTTTTTGAATATGTATCGAGAATCCCGCCCTTGTTATCTAAACAGAACAACCTTATTCTGCTGCCAAAAGTGTATTCTTTTTCAGCTTCAATAATCATTCATCATACTCAACCAAATTATTCATCATGCAATATATTATTATCTAATTCTTCACTATTAGAATTGTTGTATAGATCACAGTTACCCTGTTTTTCTTCTGAAATTATTTTTAAATGCTTTAAAACAATTTCAAAATTAGACATTAGATCTGTAGCAAATATGATGGCTGTTTATTTAGACAATCTGCTTGAGTGTAATAGTGATATTGATAGATATATTCTACAAAACCTTGAGATCATTGAAATGGGATCAAAATCAATGATTGAGGTTTACTTTTCCAATAATTTATATACAAAATTGATTCGACATTTTTCTTGTGGAGATTTTCATAATCAAAATACAGTCAATGTTTTCATTTGTTTTCATCTTCAGATACTAAAAAGAGTTAAACTTGTTTTGGGAAACCCTATAACCAATATCCTTGAAAAGGATACATTTGAACAATCTCAGAGTATTTTTCACAAGTATGATATAACATTAGATTGCATGGAAACCATGCATAATAGTATAATTCTTGAGGATAACTATTATTGTCATCCAATATTTTTTGATTTTGAATTAATAGAGTATGTTTTTGAATTATCAAAAATATCGAACCATCATGATATTACCCTTAATTTTCTGTTCAACACTATTCAATATTATGAATATAATTGTAATTTTTTAGCCCATTCGAAGGTTTTAAACAGCATTTTCCAAGATGTTTTCACAAAATCAAATCGAATGATGGATATCATTTGTAGGACATTGGTTGTATCACCTAAAAGGGAACATATTATATCATTAATCAATTCACACCTTCTAACAATGCTTGATGATCCAAAGCCAGGCATTGAATTGCTAAATGATATTATCAACCGGTCAGAATCTATATCATATCCAAAATCTTTTTATTTTTGTCGAAAAAATAATGGATTGGATTTGACAAATTATTGTGAGATTTCAAAACTAATCGATTTGAATATTTTGATGAAATTCAAAATTGGGTATTGTTTTGATCATCTTGATTCATCACGAGAAGTATTACAATTAATAAGCTCAAGTTTTACTATTTGTATATCAGTAACCAAATCTAAAGGGTGTCTTTACATCAATTGTGAAAATGGCAGTATTAAGAAATCGTTTTTGGTGAAGAGTTCGGATAATTTTTCCCTTACATTAGGCTTTCGTGGAGATAATAAGTGCCATATTTATATTAATCAAGAATTTTTTACTTATGATTGTATTATTCCCAAGAATTCACAGAAATACTCAATCGGCATAATGGAAAATTCAAAAACATCACAATATATCATTCCGATTCATTTCTATGGGATTGTTTTTGGGCATTCATTATCTGATAGGATTATCTCCCGCTTTATGGGTCTTAGTCCATGCCAAATAGAGGATTTTTATTATGAAACTCTCATGAACTCAACTACCATTCTTTTTGCTGGTCTTCCTATCATGAATAATGTTGGTTATATGAAGAATTGTGTAAATGATACCATAATTCCAATTTCATCAGATATCATTGTGGATAATCCATATAATTCTTTACATGAAGTCATATACCACTCAGGTAACGTTTTCTTATTCAGTCAGTATTTTCCATATATAAAAAAATTTACTCAAGATGTAACTCAACTATTCTTTGCATTTATCATGAATTGTTATCGAAAGTTTTTAAGACCAAATTCAATCAATTTGAATCATTTCTCATGTTACAATGGTTTTGTATTTATGAGGAATCTTCTTAATGTTTTCCCAATAGAAAAAATGAGCTCTTTTTCTATTTCATCGTTTTATCAGATTTTTGAAGTTTTTGAAGGTAGTAGAGCTGATAGATACAAAATGATATCAGGTTTTTGGCTTGATATTTCGGTTCACGAAAAAATCCCTATCTCCACATTTGTTGAGTTAAGTTCTTCTATCTGTAAAATAATTGATACTGAAGTTGCAAATAATACTTTAGAAGGGTTCAAAAGCTGTTTTATTAGTGTTTTCGATTATGTTATTCTATCTCAAAAACTTTATTTAAACGAAAACAGGAATTTTGAAGAAAGGAAAGAATATTGGAAGTTTATTGATAGTTTATCATCCATAAAGTATTCATTTGATGATCATATTTCTATTGCAGAATATAGAAGGTGTTCTAAGGAGAATAATATTAGTGATTTGATTCATTTTTCTCATGATTCATTGAGATTTCTTTCAAAAAATGTGGAACGTTATAATTTCTTGTCATTATCACCCTTTTGTTTCAGGATAATTGATATTCATTCTGATGATCTTATTTGTGGATCTTATATTGCAAAAAATTCTCTTCTTTCCATGAACATGTGCTTTGTTAATGAAATTTATTCTGTCATCATGCTAAGAACAAATATGAAAGAACCTGTTAAAAATCGAATTAAGAGTATTATGGTTTATTATGCTTCTCAGAATATTGAAAGTGACATTTCTGGCAATAACGCATCACTTGAAATAATGATGGGAAAGAATTTTCTTCAAATATGGGAAAGGTATCCTCACTTTATTGAAGTATCTTATTGTTATTTTTTCTTTGTTTTGTATCATTTTTCTCCTGAAACAATTGTTTCTATACTTTCTTCTTTGATTGATGATATTGAGGATATAGATAGTTTTTCAAAAGCAATACTACAGATACCACATTTATATATATGGGTTTTTGGTTTGATTTTGTATCATCCCAGGAATTATAATATAATGCAGTGCTTTTATCATCTCTTTGCTTTAATAATACGGTTTTCTGGTTTTAAGGATAGCTATAATGCCTTTTTGTTTTTCTTTATTTATGTATGTAATTTATATATAACACATGATGATCAACCAATATTGCGTCTATTGTATTCTTTTGATTTGATCAAAAAATCTAAGTCTATAAACATTATTTCAAACAATTGGATCGAAGAGGTTTATTCATTATTTGAAAAATATCCGCAAACTTTTTCGCATGATACATACATAAGACCCTTAGGTAAACTTTTTAATAGCATATTCATTCAGAATACTGCTGATTTATTTATTAACTCCCTTAACCAAGAGCAACATTTCTTTTTTGCAAATTGTTTCCAAAAACTATTTCGTGATTGCAATATTTTTATCCAGGATATGATTCCACAACTTTTCCGCGAGTTCGAAGCTATGATTCCAACCCATGATCAATACTTATATATCACATATATTAATCGATTTAAATCCAACATTAATTGTTTGAAACTTCAGACTATTTCTACTTATAAAAGTTTATTTATTGAAACCATTATTAACTTCCAATTGGTTAGAAGCCATCAAAAATATAGGGAAAAGTACATTAATACACCCGTAAATGATCCCTTTTTGCCATTAACATATCAAATGGATTTGAAAGAAAGCCAAGTTGCATTCATTAATGATTTTTCATTTGATCATTCAATAAGTGATAGTGATTATAATTCTTTTATATTCAATGATGAAGGGTTCGTTAAATCACATTTGTTTATTAATCAATCCAAACTATACTGTAGATATTATGATAAAAATATGGGTTTTATAGCAATAGTTAAAGATATTGAAGCAATAAATGAAATATTGATTGACCAAACTGCCAAATTAATGAGAATTATTATGAATAATAGTGTATCATATTTATTCCAAGAAATGGATGGGTTCCCTTTATCATTTATTTTTTCCAAATCAGAGGAAAAATCTAATCTCATTATTTGTAAGATAATGGATAAAGCTAGTTTATATTCTCCAAAATCAACAATAAATACAACAGCAGGTACATCTTATTTCAATATCACATATCAAATTGAAAAGAAAATCAACTATTCATTCTCTTCACAAGATATTGTGAAAAATCGTGCAACTTTTTTATTTAACAATAAGCTTGGGATTATTCATACTAAAGGAGTGGATATTATTAATATTTCAAAGTCTCAATCAAATATCAATGAAATTCGTTCGATTCCATTGTTAAACACTAACAATAGTATACTTTATGTTGATCTGAATGTTTTGCTAAAAATTAGTAATTCATCAAATCAAATGATTGAATACGATTTGAACAAACCTACGAAAAACCAAATAAGTTCAAAAAAACTGTTATACACTGTTATCAAGGCTGTTAAATTCCATCATATGCTGTTTATACTTTATGATAACTGTTCATTAGCTTGCTATGATATTGAAACTAAAACACAAAAGTTTATTAATACAAATGATGCAGGAATTGCTATTGATTTTGATATTAACTTTCATTCAAAACTGATATTGTCTTTATATCAGAGAAATATTGTGTCAGTACATTCGACAACTACAGGCGAAAGGATAGGTTTAATATATTTAAGTCAAGTTGAAAATGCAAATAGTATATATTCTGTATCTTATTGTGAATTCGTTATATGTGGAGAACGTGATATATATTTGTATAATGTTAAAGGTGAATTAATTTGTAAGAAAAATGTTGGGCCTTGTTCATTATTTACGCCAATCATAACATCTGGAAGCGGATTACTATATGGGGCAATTGTGATCAGAGAAAATATACTTGTTTTAATTAATCTCACAAAAACAGACTTACCTCTAATTCTTGAAAAAGAATTGACCCATGCTGTTCAAGATTTGGTTTTTAACTCAGAAACTAAGACACTAATCATAGTTTATAACCAAAAGATCGAGTTTCTGAATGTTTCTTTCTAGAATAAATTGGATATTTCTTTTTTTCTGCTTCAAAGTATTCCATTGTTTCTCTAAATTTCTGTATCGATTCCCTAATGATGTTGATAGAACCCTTCACTTTGGATATATTATCAATAACTTCAGCATTATCAATCTCAACGTTTTCGCTTATTATATCAAAATTTGTTATACATGCAAGCGATGGAAGCTTAATTTGGTTGGGCAACGGCTTATAGGCTTTATCAGCGATCTCTTTGGGCAATCTTATTTCTCCACATTTATTTGCAGACAATGAAAGAGAGATTGCATCCTTTCTCATTCTCAATAGCCTTTTCCTTTTAGAATTCTCGTTGTCTTTTGAACTAAAAACTGAGCTGGAATTTGGAATGGTATTAACATTCTTTCTTTTCGAAATAGTATTCTCTTTGGTAATCTCTTTTTTGTTTCTATAATATTCAATATTGTGGCTATTTTGAAAATCGAGCGCTTGTTGTGGCAAAAAGAAAGAATTCTTATAGGTTAATCCATAATCAATCTGTTCTAATGCAACTTCTAATGGATCAATTGATGGCCCAATATCATCGATATTAGCTTTAAAAACTCTTCTGCCATTACGTTTTTTGGGACTCTCTGGTTCTTTAATAATTACTGGATTTAAAAATAATAATCTGTTTTCTTTATGCTCATCTTCTAAATATTTATTAAGGCCAACAAATGAATTCATAGTATCTTCGCACTTTTCCAAAATAAGGTCGTTTCGATCCATTATTGGATCTTTTTTCATCCAAGAAATGATAAAAAATGATTCATCAATACAAGATCTTTTGACCGGGTATTTTTCCAATTCTGCTGTTAAAGATATTGTAGTTGTGGGTCATAATTCCATTCGATTAATTGTGGTAAGAAATAACAAGCTATGTGAATTATCTCGATATAATCATGAAAATGCAATTTCTTCGGCATGTATATGTGAAAATGGGGAAGATAATAATATTGTTTTTATATCTAATCAGTATGCGTTTTTCTTATATTTTGAAAACCAGGGATTACACTTAAAAGATCAATCATTATATGTGAAAGATTTCTTATTTGTATCATCAGAAGGTAAAATGACCGTTTTTTATGATGTTAGACCTATGATTGCTCTTGTAAATGATAATGGAGTATTAAATGAACTTGGTCTGAGTTCAAGATCTGTGTATTCATGTACAATCTATGATAAAAAGATTATTATTTTGGAGTTAATAAATACATTTGAATGCTCTATATATAGAATTTCTAATGAATCAGGATTATGCTGTGTTAATAGGTATAAAATTGCGTATGATTGTCCTTACAGACTTGTTAACTTGACTAAGTATGTTGTTGTATTGTGTGAATCATGTTTTTATCGATTGAATATCAATGATAACAATTCTGAGCTTCGAAAATATGAACTCGATATTAAAGATAGGGATAACCTCATTATTAGCTCTGCATGTTTCCCGTCCTCGCTTTTTTTTTTAACGGCAACAGGTACATTGATTTCATATGACTTCCAAAACATAACAGTCTCCATAAACATTCCCAATGCACACTGTATTATTCAATTTTCTTTGAATAAATTAATAATAGCTTCAGAATGTGGAAGACTCGAGTTGTATGACCGTGACTTACATTTAGTTGATGAACTAAACAATGTCATATGCAAATATGTCACTAATATCAATGAGTCATTAATGTATGTATCGTTTAACTCTATATTCTCATTGAGCAATGATTATGGAATCAAACCATTAAAAATTGCAGATTTAGACAACCAAACAACTCCGGATTTAATCACATCCAAAGATAATATTTATCTTTTGTATAGAAATTCAATAATTATTTTAGATGAAAACCTTAAAGAAACAACTCCAAGTCTACTTAAAAGGAAACATAGTGAAAGAATTCATGTAATTTCTCATCACATCTTTTTTCTACTCGAGAAAAGAAGCATTAGTGTTTTTGATCATGGAAGCATATGTTCAATCCCTTTTGAAAGTTCATTATCATGTAACTATGACATTTCTTTATTTGTTGCTGAAAAGCAAACTATCTCACTATTCATATATTCATATTCATCAATTGGCAGACAAGGAAACAAGTCATTTAGTTCCCAGATTTCATCAATGTGCGCAATTTCACCAACATCATTAATAATTGCTTTTTTTAATGGAGATATTATTATTGTTGATGATGAATTCGAAACCATTCATTCTTTAAATGTTAATTGCTTTTGTTCTGGCTTATTGTTCTCCAATAATTCGGTATTTGTTGCTTTGACAAATGAGGAAATTAATGTTTATTCAAAAGATCTAGTTTTTTTAAACACAATAACGAAACCTCTAGGAGTCACATATCTATATGGAGAATCATCTCATTTGGTTATTAAATGTGATGGGAGTTTATATGTATTTGAAAAAAATGAAATTCATAAAATGCCAACAGATATGATGTCATTATGTTATTTATCAGATAATAAATATGTGGCACTATCAAAAAATAACAAGCAAACTTCGGTATTCACCTTTTTCCTTGATGAATCAGAGCCATTATTTAGAACCAGATTACTTTATGAATTTAATAGCAATATAAATAGTTTTTCTGCTATAAAAGATGATAATTTTGTTGGATATTTTGGAAGACAGTCAACTTTATTTTGGTCACGGGGAGAAGCTAAATATACAATTGAATCAAATGAAATTGTACATGCAATAATAGATTGGAAAGCTCTACATAATTCTAAACAAGTTAGTTTTTGGGTCGTAGTAACTGAAACGACAAAAAAAGCAGGTCGCTTGCTCCTTTTCACTCAATCAAGATCTGATTATAAAATTGTATTGATTCTATCAAAAACCTTTGCTACCCCTATCACTGATATTGTTGAAATGTCAACAAGATTAGCAATTATATCTCATTCGGATTCTATTCATGGGATTTCTCTAGAAACAGGAGCATTAACAAGGAAATTCACATATAAATCTCCAATAGATGGCATTCATCAGATGTCTGCAAAAGAAAACAAACTAGCTATTCTCACAAAATACAATGGTTTCTTTCTTCTTAGTATTGTTAATGATACAGTGACTGAATTATTCTCTATTAAAAAACCATTTCTCGGGGGTCGCATATTGGTCTCTACAGACATGGTTATTGTTAGTGATAGGACCTCATCATTATTGTTCTTTTCTCTCAATGGTGTTTTTCTTAAAAAATACTCATATTTATCCCCAATCTCGGAAATTATCCCATATAAGAATGGTTTCATATACTGCACTGTATGTGGAGAAATATGGACAGATCAAGAAACACTAGATTTCGGGTCAACCTGCAAAAGTATCGTTAATTACAGTCTACAATAAAGCAGATGGATTTCGATGAATTACGCCGATATGTTCCTGAAATCCCCGATTTATTGATAGATATGTGCACAAAAACATCTGCTAGTATGAGAGATCAAATAATTTTAAAGAATCGCGCATGTATATTGATTAACCACAGTAAGAACCAAATAACACCAAGTAACTTGATTCCTCCAACAGATGAGATATCTGTTCATGTTTTACCCCAGCAAATTCAATTTGTTTCACTCTTGGTTGATTATTTACATCAGAATCCACATGTTCTTGTCAAAGCTCTGCGCACAAGATATCTAAAACCGAACAAAAGCGATTTTAACTTCATGTGTTCCTCTGCAATTCCTTCTTTTTTCGGTTTTTTTTCTTCTAGTGAACATATTGCTCAGGCTTTTCCATTCTACTGTTCTTTGGTTGGTGTTTCATCTCCTGATTTGGTTTCAACAGCAATACTCCCGTTTTATAATTCCGCATGCACTTTTCGTTATATCGAAACCATATATAATAGGTTTGGACTCAAGTTTTGTCATGATGTTAGACTTGCATCCAAAAGCATTCAAAAGACAGTTCTTAAAGAATATATACCGCTGCTAATGAGATCATTGCGAGATTGTTATAAGTTGATTCCTCATTCGCATCAGTTTCTGATTAAATATATGAAAACCAGGGGATGGTCCATTCCATCAATTTATTCATTCTTCCTGCACAAGTTTATCATTCCGCAACTACTTCGTTTCTTCAAGTTTACTCCTTTTAAGTTTCATTTTGATCAATTTATTGCACTTGCTGATCTTATTGATGTTGAATCTAATGATTGTGCAGAACTAAGTGGAATATTTGATTCTCATTCCATTTTTGAGATCCCTCCTGCTTTTTCTGTTTTTGATATCCCATATATTAAACTTTTAATGACACCATCCGATGTTGATTCTATTGTATCAGCATTAATAGCTGTTCAAGAATTACCAACATCGATTTTACCATTCATTAATCACAATTACTTTGCGAATATCGACTATCGACCTTTTTGGATTCGTGTTTATTCTCGAAAACCTAAACCTGTTGATGCATCTTATAATTGGAGAAGAGTTGTTTTTGGATCAATGAATGTTGACATACAACCAGATTCTTCGATGGAACGTTTGTGGCTTGGATTAGTTTCGAAAGCTGAAGATCTATGTAAGGATCCTGTTTCTTTGCTATGTGAGAATCCAAAAAATCCTGTCGAAAAGAGTTATATTGACTCCTTGAGTTCTTTGCTTGGCGATAGAATGGACGCATTTATCAATTTCGGAATTTCAAAAACAATGAAAGAGTTAAACAGACGTACAACTGTGTTTGAACGGTACTTAGTTCACAGTCTTGCTCGGCAAACATTATCCACATGGCTCCAGGTAATAGATTCAACACTTGAGATTGTCGTAGTTCCTTTTGCTGAAGACAAGATGATACTCCTTCTACAACAATATCAAGCAGAAAAGTATTTGAAGAATTACCGAATAATTGATCGCCTTATTGAAGAGGGGGTTTCTACTATAGATTTGCCTGTTATTCGTCAAAGGGATACTATGATTATTGTTCAATCATTGCTGCCTCTGATTATTAACCAATCAATCAACCATCAAATCAAGGCAATTGATAAAAAATGGATAGAACTCATAGAAAATATGAGATTAACCCTTGTTCTCCCTAACTCTTTCTCTAACAAAAGTCCCAATAAAAAGGCTGCCATTCTATTGCACCAAAAATTGTGGGCTGCAATCGAACATCTTAGCATGATAGCATATGTGAAGTTTTGCTCAATGTTCCAAATTATCATTGAGTTTTTGTTTTTCATCTCAGAGATAACCACAATAACAAATACTGAAGATGGGCTTATTCAGTATGCAATCGTGTTTTGTGATTGTCCAATATTTTTATCAAGATTCATCTTAATCAATTCGCTCATGGTCAAGCAAGAGAGGTTCAAAGTCATGTCAAACAGTGACACTGACCTAGTTCTATGGTGTCAACTTGAGACCTCAATTTTGAAATTATTATCTCAAGAACCCGAAATCCTCTCTGATGTTTTAGCTCTACAAGATTCGCTCATTGAAGGCGGATATGTTTGATATAATAAATAGTGTTTTAATACATATTTGCTAAACATATTTTTGTTTGTTCAATGTTTTTGTTGCATTCAATATATACTTGCAATGCAACATTTAAATCCATTCCAGGTTTAAGTATTTCTTTAACAATTTTTATATCCTGATCAGAGGTCTTTGATAAGATAATCTCAGGAATTCTGTTTTCATTTCTAGAGTCAGGTTTCCTAGCAAATGTGCCTGATGAACTTGATCTGATAATTCTCTGAGAACGTGTGACGCTTGGGTACACTACTTTCTGGAAATGGCTTGATGAGCCCTTTCTCGCCCTATTCTCAATCAAAACATCTGCTGCAGGACCTAATTTGTAATTTGTTTTTAACAATGCAGAAATACTTTCCGACCTAGAGAACCCCATCTCCATTAATCTAAGGCACATTGCTTCATGAGCTGAATTGCTATCATTATCATCCTTCATTCTGGTTTCATACATAATTTCACCGCCATTTTTTAATAATTGATGAATATCTTTTGATAAGTTAAGTAACTTTTGATTAATTGGAATAATCTTCATTTCAGTATGAAAAAATGGGAAATAATACATAAATTCGTTATTTCTGATCCTTAAATCCTTCAAGCTCATATTGATATCAACTTCAGTTGATCTAAACACGATTGATAATTGATTTGGTTGGGGATTCAAATGTTCCTTCAACCTTTGGACTAATTCCGATATTTTCTCGCCCATTTTCGACTCCATCTTAATGATTTCCCCTTTTAATGATGAGAAATTTATTGTTACACTTTCCATTTTTACTCACAGTTTAAATGTTTAGAACAGCTGTTGCTTTAGCAATGATTTGCCGGCCTTCTGCATAGTTCCTTTGAGCTGCAATAATTTGATCTTTCGTGCATTCAAGCAATTGAAGTATAACCGGGATTAGTCTATTCTGGGTTAAAGGATCTCCAATGAAAAACTCAAGGAATACTTTTCTTAGGTACACTTTGATGAATGAACTATCTTGTATAGCATTTTTCTCATTCTGTGCCAAAGCTTTCCTAAAATCATATGTCTCGACCTCAGGAAGTTTAGAAAATGAATCAACGAATTTATATGTTCCATCAGAATAAAGAATATAAGAGTCTTTCTCTCCAATAATAATCACTTTAGATGGAATGGGGTAACTTTTCTTCTTTTCTTTCTCTGTTTGAAGCTGCTCAGTCAACTTTTGGTACCTAGTTTCAAGCTCGGCATATAAAGAATTGGATTTTTCTAGCATTTGCTTCATCTTTTCGTTCTTTTTTTGCGCAATTTCACTTCCTATTCCGTTATTGAGTCTATTATTTAACTCATTCAATTCTTCTTCCAATTGACCAATCCTCATTGATTGCTTGGCAGAAAAAACTTTATGCTCCTCAAGTTCTAGATTTAATGATTCTATCCTTCTATCTCGATCTGCAAGATCGATCTGTAAAATTTCTATCTGCTGCTCTCTTCTCTTATCACTTCTCATTGACCTAGTTAGTAGCCCTTTCAATTTTTCAATTTTATCTAGTTTTTCTCCTAATTCTTGCTGGTTTTTAGCCAATTGTTGCTGAAGAGCTTCAATTTCCATTTATTTAATCGTCAACTTTACAAATAGAACGATAACGATTAATTGGACTAATAAAACGGTTTATAAATGGATTTGAACAATCAGTTTCATGTGCAACTTATTGAGCCGATCAATCAGAACAGTAATGAAATTATAGATTCGATTTGTGAGAAGATATCTAGAATCAGAGCATTTTTTGGGGAAGTTTCTGTAACGAATCAGTCCCTGGAAAGGAATCGGGACCAATATTTTATTCATTTGACTCAGTGTCAAGAGGACCAAGAAATATTGAAAAATATGTATAAATCTCTTAGATTTAAATATGAAAAACAAACAATTAGTTTTGACAACTCAACAAACCTACCATTGTTCTCAAGAAATGATATTAATAAGAATAGTAATATTTCCAATCCTATTATCCAAACTATTGATAAAACGGAGATTCAATACCGAGTTGATTATAATCCAGGGAAAATCAGACTATGTTTCTGTCTATCTGTCAAAGAAATCATTTCTTGTGTGAGATACAATGCTGATGGAACATTATTTGCCTTTGTAACAGGAGCGAATTTGTTCGTTGTTCAAACAGAAACGGGAATGATTACAAATACTTTCTCATTCCCACAGAACTCTGCCTCACACACCAACTCTCTTGCTTTTTCTCCTGATATGAAGCACATTGCCTCGTGTGGCGTCTCAACTGATATATTTTTATTTAGCCTAGAAACCAATAGTCTTGTCACCACATTTCATGAGCACACAAAGGAAGCATCCTCAGTGATATTCTCGCCCGATGGAGAATGGTTGATTTCTGGTGGATATGATGGTTTACTATGTATTTGGAAGATCAAGACTTTATCTTTGATAAGTAGATTAACACATAATGTTGGTGGAATAGATAATCCAATTATCGCTATTTCCACCACACCCAAAGCCGGTTTTTACGCAATTGCCTTTGCGAATGGTAATGTTGGTGTATATAACTCCCATTTCGAAAACAGTATTGTCATTTTTCCTGCTCATTCACAAAGCTTAACTTTTATTTCGGTTTCTCCAATTGATGAAACGATACTCACTCTCTCACAAGACAAAACTGCTAAATTATGGACCATGATTGGTATTGCTAAATGTAGAAAGATTCTAGAGGGACATTCTGATTTTCTACTCGGTGCATGCTTTTCCCATACATCCAATATATTGTGTACATGCTCTAAAGATCAAACAATAAGAATATGGGATTCAATAACAGGAGAAATCGTCGATTCAATATATGCACATCACAACTCTGTGTTGTCTGTCATGCACCATCCACATCAAGATCAGTTTCTTTCCTGTGCTGCTGACGGGTATGTGTGTGTGTGGGAATACAACTTTAAATAAAAGATATGTAATATGTATTACTCCATTCTTGGTGATGGGTTTGGTGGAGGAATAGAATGGAAATCAAATGGATGATCATGAAAATAAGAAGGACGAACTGTTTTGGGTCGAGTTAAAAGCCTATTATTCTTTTTGATATTATCCAATTCTACCTTAGTTGACAAAATGCCCAATGTATTATTAGCCTCTCCAAAATATTGAAATGAGAACGTCAATTTGTTATTTTCTCGTTTTGGATATTGAGCAGACCTCGTATTTCGATCAAATTTGAGATATGTGTTATCAACTTCGCCCGGGTCTCCAATAATAATAACTGAAACCCCCTTTTTTTCTTTAGATTCACTCATTACCGACCTTCTCTCAGACCCGCTTTTGATATATCGAGGAGGTCGAGGAGGAGCAACTTTAATTGGATCTGGAAAGTAAATGTAGCCTTTGGATAATAGAGGAATGCTTGATTTCGAGCATTTCATTTAAAACGAATGTTGTTTTTTGTTATGTTTTCCAGGTTTTTCTCTGGTCCTTACGAAGTTGCTCAGGTCTGTAGTGGGAACTTAGGGTGCTGGGTTAAAGATGCGATTTTTGATTCTGTTTCTGGTGTTTATGTTACTAGTGCAATTAATGTTCTGGTTGAACGGTGCTTCTTCACAAAATGCACTCATGATTCGGTGGCTTCTTGTGTATATTTTGCATGCGAAAGCACTGGTTGTGTCATAAACCAATGTTGTATGTATCAAAGTTGCCATAGCGGTGGTAGCTGGGGAAAAACTGTTTATATTGGCACAACAAAGGAAAACATGTTCTTAGATTCAACATTTACTAAAACTGTCACATCCTCAGCTGGCATATTCATATATCTTCACAAGGGCCCCTCAAGAGCAGAGAATTCTAACATTTCATATAATCACTCCCCATATTATCCAGGTCTTTACATTAGCAATGCAGTAGATGGGGTTGTTAAATACAATAATCATGTTCATAATGATTTAACAGTGTATATATGCATTTGTTTTGCTTATGGAACTACATATGTTTCATACAATAATGTTGTGAATAATACCAATTTGAATTATTACTCTGTGTTCTATACTGACTATGGTGGGAAAACGTATGTTTCTTTATCAATATTTTATGAAAATAAAGGTGTATATTTTGCTGCTAATGGTTACATGAGCATAACAAACTCATGGAGTGATCAAGTGACAACAGGAGGAGGTGTGGATTTCGTTTCTTCTGAACTTCTCAGGCCTATAACAAGCACTCATAACATAAACCATGCTGAGATTGGTGACTGTCATGGAGAAAGATCCATTCAAATTACCTTCAAAAGGGTTAGTTTGGGATCAATTTTACAAATTATGATCGGTTTTACAATGCTTTGAAAGGTTTATTTTCTTCTGCTTTTCCTTTCAAAAATGAGCAGCGAACAAGGGTTTGATATTGAAACAAATGACGAAGAGCCCCAATATAAAATATCTTTGTTGAAGACTTTGTATTTCTTAGGAGGAATGCTTGTTTTATTTGGCATATTTTTGTTGCTTAATGTTGTTAAAAACCCAGAAATTATTAAAAAAGGTGAAACGCAGTTTTCTGGTGAAAATGCATTTGATATTTGGGGGAAAATCACTACTGATGTAACGAAAAGACCTATGTCATCTATTGGGTTTAACCAAAGTTATGATTTCATTCATCAAACATTATTAAGCATTGAAGGAAACTATACAGGAGAACATAATTTAACTGTGAAAGAGCAGAATGATGGTCCAATATGGAATGATTTTGTTTCAGTCTATCAAAATATGAGAGATGCAAGAAACCTTCTTTTTTATTTTGGTAAGAAGAATACAGATATTAAACCCCTTATAATCAGTGCTCATATAGATAGCAAGAATACTGGACAAGGAGCATATGATGATGCTGCAGGAATTGCAGCAATGCTCGAGTTGGCTTCTTTGCTAACCAGAAAGCCGAATCCTCCTTCAACACCTGTGCTTATTGCTTTTATTGGAACCGAGGAACTTGGACTTCATGGATCAAAAGCATTGGTTAAAAGTAATGTAAGTGCATCTGGGTTTCTTAATATTGAGTCTCTTGGGCCAGGACTTCCTCTTGTGTTGCTTCAGAGAGGCAATGGATCATCAGAAGTGGTTCGGGCATGGTGCACTAAAGCTGGAATGCCTGTGGCAACCATGATTAATGATTTAATTAAACTAGGTATCATTTCATCAACATCTGATTCCGTAATATATAAAGACCATGGAATAGCCGGAGCAGAAGCATTGTTTATGGGGAATCCTACAAAATATCACACTAAACTTGATTCAATAGGACCTGCAAAACATATTCAGTATCTTGGAAATGCTCTTGAAAGTCTAGTATATAGTTTCGATGGGACTGTTAAGAGTCATGATTCGGTAGCAATTGGATTATCTCCTTTTGTAATTCATATGTCAACAACTGCGAAAACTATTTTTGCAATTATTGTATCTATTGGATCACTTTTTGCAATCGGATACTTCTTATATTTGAATCCTCAGAATATAATACCAGCCACAAAGACAATTGGTTTATTATTAGGGTCTTTCTTTATTGCTTTGATTATTATGATGTTGTATTTTGTAATTTTATACTATATCAACTCACTTAGTTATGCACCTAATGTTTTTATTTGTTTTTTAATCATCTCATTATTGCTTTTATCATTAATGATAATAATAATTAATTGCTTCAGGTTTTCATTTCTGTCTTATGACAATTTGAAACTTGCCAGTTGCATAATTGTTACACTTCTATTGCTGATTATGTGCCGAACAGACTTTGCTTTCGTGGTAATCTGGATATGTCTCTTTATGGTTATAACATTATTCACGAAGAAATATGAAATCCTTTCAATTATTCTATGTGGTTTGTCTTTATTTCCACTATCATATCTTTGGTTTACATTATCTAGATCATTTTTCCAGTATACAGCATTGATCAAGGATATGACTGGAGAATTGATACCTCCCATTCTTACTGTTTTGTTATTATTCTTTGTTATCATGTCTTTGATTCCATATGGTTTAATTGACGAATCTCAAGAGAATTGGGAGTATATTTCTATATCTCATTATTCAATAGTTTTGCTAATTCTTTTAAGTTTATTTATTAAGAAGAATCCTTACTCAACAGAATATAATGTTCCTGGGACACTATCTCATTTAATTGATGGCTCTACTAACTCAAATATTACTTTTGTACCAATATGTGGATCAAGATCTTTGAAAACTATTAAGAAGTATATGAAAGATTCGACAAATGTTGAAATAGTTAATGATTTTCTTAATCCTTTAACCAAAGATAATTTGTTATTGAAACAAGTCCCTACAGTTATTCCATCCTTTATTAGTTCTTGGCCTTCCTATAGTATTACTGAAGTGAGCCAGAGTGGAGGAATAAGAAATATTAGGTTTTCTTTATTAAATGATGTGCCTAATCTTCATCAAATTGCCCTTAGAATAAAGTGTCCAGAGGAAAAATGTTTGATATCATTTGATTCATTGACAAATTTCTCTGAATTAAAGGCCTACCCTAATACATATTTTTTCCGTTCATCACCTGCGCATTACAAGTTATCATTCGATTTTCAAACAAAAACCGGATCATCAAATTTGCAAGTTGAGGTTTTCTTTACCTATTTATTAAGAACTGAAGAAATGATTTCCTTCGAATCAAATCTACCTGATTATGCCATTCCTTTTGATAAAATGCAATTCCTTGCTGATACAACCTTAATGAATAAAACATTTATATAAAATTCTTGCTATTTAAAAGTAGATCTCTTTTTGAAGAATCTGAATTACATTTAATCCAATTCCAGCTTTTTAATTCCTTTAGAGTTTTTGAATTAACATTGAAAGAGTGGGGAATTGGTAGTATTCAGTTAGATTTCATCAGGGATTTTATCAATTCTTGTTTGGGTATCAAAGATATGGTATTATGATGTAATGTTTAAATGAATTTCAGACTTCATTTTTCTCTGATTCAGATGGTGTTTCAAATAAAGAGTCCCATTTTCTGAAAATAAAAATGGAAACCCCAAGAAGAGCAATTCCTCCGCTTATTCCAAGGATTGTTACAAGCACATTAGATGATTTTGTTTCATCTGGTATTGGGGAGTTACTAGGTGTCATTAACATTGTATATTCAGGACTTGGATCCATGGTATTCGAAATTGTTGGATAAACTGTATCAATTAGAGTCTCACTTAATGTTTCTTTAATAGTGGGAATCAAGGTTTCTTTGAGAGTCTCCTCTGGTGTTGGCGCTAATGTATCAAAAGGAGTCTCATTTAATGTTTCTTTAATAGTGGGAATCAAGGTTTCTTTGAGGGTCTCCTCTGGTGTTGGCGCTAATGTATCAAAAGGAGTCTCAATGGGGGTTTGCATTGGGGTTTCTTCAACTGTTGTCATTAATGGGGACATTTCTGGAGTAGCCTCAACAGTGGGGGGGAAATATACAATGCATGGGGTGTAATCAAGGGGAATAAAATTCATCAACATTCCATATGTTACATTTTCTTGTTCTGTGAATGCACCCATACTATTTACATCGTGGTATAGGACAGAATTTTTGACTTTAATAACGCCAGTTGAAATAATCTTGAATAATAGAATCCCATTTGCAGCAAAAAAGCAAGAATCAAAGGTTAAATCATTAATAGACATAACTATCGAATAGCCATCTGTTTCGGATTTGCTGTAGAGGATTTCCGAGTTTGATATGGTTGTAGTTTTTCCACCGTTTGTCACTGCTACATTAAGTAATCCCACATTTTTTCCTGTGTTATTATAGAATTGACACCAATTGAGAGCGTTGATTCCGTAATATAGCTTGAGTGCTGATCCGGTATATGCCTGATTTCTTGAAAAATTGGTGTATGTTAAGCTTGAAGGAGAGTACAGAAATACTGCTGATTCTCCAACTGTTGTTTGTGTTGAACAACGATGAAATGAATTATACTTAAAGGAAGCCTGAAAGTTAATCGCTACGCTCCGAACAAAGTGCCCCATTTTCCCTGATGCTGTGACAGCACACTCATATGCACAACAATTAGACACATTAAGCTCGTTAATGTTGTTCAAATACATTGCCCCACCATCATCAGTTGTTTTACAATAATAGAATCCACATTCAAGCACTGTTACAGGTTTATTAGAACCTGCCACAAATATCACTCCACCTTCTTCTTGTAGGGTATTGGATCTTGTAAAAAGACATAAATACAAATAAATCTCAAGACCTGTTGTAATAGTATATCCTCTTGCTGTGTCAAGAGAAGCGCTTAAATCATAGCATGGGGAGGCCTCCACTGATCTCAACATCAGATTATATCTCCAATTCATTTGTTGGGCCACAATAATGAATTTTATTTCAAACAAATTCTTCTCAAAGTTATTATTGATTATTCAATCAATTCACTTTGTCATAAACCATTTCGCTGTTAACAAATAAAAATTATTTGTAAAATTAGTTTATTATCATGATTTAAATACTTATTGAATAGGTGGTCTAGGATGATTTGAACATTATGATATCTGGTGAATCCTTATCAATTTGGACTTGGTAGATTCAAAAATAATTTACAAAAACCACTTTTTGATCTATAATGAGTTTTAGCCTAGCAACAGTATCTTCTTCTGTGAAGAAATGGTGGAATGGTATGGCGAATGAAGAAGGAGAGCACCATCCACTTGTTAGATTAGGAATATGCGCCATTGGAATCTCAGCATCATTTGGAATAATTTATATTATTGAAAAATCAGACAAATTCGTTCAATACTTACCCAAAGGAGATAAAAAAGATAAATAAATGTAATGGAAAATGCAATTTTTCTCACTTTTGTTAACAACCTAAGGCTGTTAAATTTTTTAGGGAACTATTAAGCAAATATGAATAAGAACCTGGAGCATCAAACTACGACAAAGCAGTTCAAAAGTGCCATTTAATGAGGCAGTTTCCTCAACTATATGAAATGTTCGACTCTTTCAGTCAGCTAAGGAGCCAGGAGTTAAATATGATTGATTCTTTGTCTAAAACTTTTTCCAGTGATTTTTCCTTTTTTTCGAGCAAGCAATCTGAGGGAATGAAAAAAGCATTTAATGAGATCCAAAGCTCATTTAATGAATATATTCAAACATTGAGGGAGTCGTTTATGCTTCAATCTTCATTTTCCAAGGATACTGAAGTTCTGAAGAGTCAACAGGAAAAACTTTTGTTTTATTTTAATGATATGTTTACCAAAGATGAGTATTGCAAAAAGCTTGCCGATTCTCTCAAAAAAGAACAGTATAGATACACACAAGCCAAATCCAGTAACAATTTAAATAGCAGAATCGAGTCAGCTTATAAAGAAGCTCAAGAAAAAGCAAATTATGGAAAACAAGTAGCTGAACAAGCTAAATCTGCCTTTAATGCTTTGAAAGATCAGTACAAAGTAGATGGTGTTGTGATTTGGATAAATGCATTTCTTAAAGTATGTGCGTTTCGGAGAAAAGAAGTATTCCAATCAATTGAGTGTGGAAACAAGATACTTGAAACCGTCAATATGTTTCCAATTGATGAAGATCCTGTTCTTGTGAAACTTAAAAGCAGGAGAGAACAATGGGACAATGAGGAAATCCCTTGAAAATAAATAAAACTTTTTATTTTTGATCTCTTAAGAGCTTTGCTATCATTATTGCCTTATTATTATCATCTTTGAAACCAGAACCTTGGTAATTCACCAATTTGTTAAATGTTAATGGGGCTTTTTCCTTTAAGTGTTTATTATTTTGATAGGATGGTTTCATAAAAAAATTCTTAAAGTCCTTGTCTTGATATACATCATCCTTAAACAATTCATTAATCGTTGCAGTTGAGGAACTTTCAAATTGAGTCTTTATTATTCCTTTCATGGTTGACTTATTTGGAAAACATGCAATTATAGGGATATGACCTCTTGAGATATCATTTAAATCTTGACTTCTATTTTGATATGATAAGTGGGTCATATCGGAAACAACGAGGGTTGAGATAATTTGGAAATAAAAATCATTATCATTTCTGGACACAATTTCGCTCTTAAAATACAGCCCATATGGCGATGGGTCTTCAGGGTATAATTTAACTTCACCAGCATGTCCTAAATATCCAAAGTCAAATACAAACTTCTCATACAAACTATGAACTAAATTAAGACCATAAAAATGATAATCAGGTTCTGAATTTTTTTCCAAAAGTTTGATGTTATAGTCTGATAGCAACACATAGCACTCAATGAATTCATTGGAAAAATTGGGATCACATAATCCTTTTTTCATCTGATAAAACTCATTCTCTTTCATATAACTCAATGTATATTTCAAAGATTTAAAATCATTGTCAATATAATTCATGATTAGAATATCAATAATCTTCCCTAATTCTAATCTTCGGTTATCACTATCAAATAATCCCAGTTTTGTCAAAAAATATTCATTGTCGGGATTCTCCATCGCCATTATGATCCTTTTAAATATGTAAATACTACTAACTGTCATACATTCCCTCATAATGAGGTTCAAATCTCCATTTTTCTTTGACATTTATAAAAAAAAACTACAAATTTTATACAGAGATCTCCTCGATCTTGCACATATCAGCTAGGACACTATCAGCTTCTGGATCTGACTCGACATTGAGTTTCATTGAAGATTGGTTACTCTGATACTCAATCAACCATTCGGGAAGTATGAGTTTTCGCTTGGAATTGATATCACCTGCTTGAATTGACACTGTATGATATGAGTTATCATTGAACAGATGCACAACTGCTGCTGTGTTTTTCCTCCCACAGTAATTAGGGCTGCTAAAAATGGTGATACAATTTTTGGAATCATCAAATGGGTACACAAACCCTTTCTCGCACATTTCATGTGATCTGATGAGCATTTGAAGAGAGTTATCTTCTAGAAATCGTGTTAATGCACTGTTATTGAAACATATTCCACATCCTCGTTCGTTTGACACGAAATCAATTTCATTGTTTCTAGGATCACTCCAAAGCATGTCCTGAAATACAGATGGGTAATCTATATTTATTGGCTTTCTCAGAGCTTCAAATGATCTGAGTTCTAATAGCTGAGGGCTGATTCCACCATGGACACAAAAGGTTTTCTTATTAACAACCGCTGCGATTGGTAGCTGATGAAACGCTTTTTGGAACGAATAAAACAAATCATCGCTATACTTGGAGATAACTTCATCATAAAAACCGTAATACTTGGAAATATGTTCGATCTCATGATTACCACGTAATAAGTATATCGAATTAGGGAATCTAATTTTCAAACAGAACAGTAAAATAACAACCTCAACTCCAAATCTACCTCTATCCACATAATCACCTAAGAATAGATAATTTGTTTTTGGTGGATACCCATTTTGTTCAAACAATCTGATTAACTCATCCACATTACCATGTATATCCCCAACAACAACAATGTTGGCTTCTATTCGAAGTAGAATCGACTCGGGTTTAAAAACATCAATTGCTTGAGATATTATACTACTAACATCTGCGGCGGGCATACGGGTTTTCGAATGAGTCCTTTGTTCTGATCTACTATGAAGCAAAAAGTAAAGCACATCTTCAACTTGAGACATTATGTTTTGGCGCTTAACGTCATTATCTCAATAATAAACCCGGGTTAAACCGTTTAGAATATAGAATTTTATTCAACTTTCTCTTTCTTCTCTTCTCCGACTATTGAGCTAATCAATGATGAAACAACATTCACAATTCCTATAAAAATTTTTGTATTTGAACATCTTACTAATATCCCCCATGGAACACAAAAGCTTCCAACAGCGATTGAGAAAACCCACTCGCTGACTGATAATGGCACAGTAGAAAAGAATTTCCCGCAAAACTGAATTAGTATAAATTGAACAATACTAATACCAAACATAATAGAAATGAAGAGAGGATTTTCGCAAAAGCCAGTTGAAACGGAATCAGAGGAATCAACAACCCTTGCATTTGCAAGGTTGAATACTTGGCAAAAAACGAACACGTTGAATAATAAAGTATAATGATGAACTGAACACGATTCAATTCCATCATGGAAATACAACAACAATGCAACAACAATGATTTGGAAAAGAGCTTGTCCTCCAATATTAGTTATCATCAAATCGGAAATCAATGGTGCAGATCGGCCAAGTACAGGGCGATTTAAAATTGTTGGATGTGGGTTTCCTGTTGCAAGTGCAAGAGCCCCAAGTGAATCCATAATTAGGTTGACCCAAAGAAGTTGTACTGCTTTGAATGGTGTTTCCTTTAATACTACGGATGATATGAATGAAATGAAGAGAGTAACAACATTAGCTGTTAGTTGGAATTGGAGGAATCTCCTAACATTATTGAAAATGCATCTTCCCCACATAACTGAAGATACAATTGATTTGAAATCATCATCAAGAATCACAATATCAGATGCTTCTTTTGCAAGCTCTGTACCGGATTTACCCATTGATAAACCAATGTCTGCCTTTCGTAAAGCAGATGCATCATTTGTACCATCGCCTGTTACTGCAACTATCTCTCCAGATGCTTGAAGAGCAGCTACAATTAGGGTTTTATCATTTGGATTTGATCTAGCAACAATAGACGTTGTTTTAAGAGATTCAATAAGCTGTTGTTGGCTCATTTTCCTGATATCTGATCCTGTAAGTAAGCAATCTTCGGTTTCTTGTGTAAGAATTCCGCATTCTCTACCAATAGCTTTCGCTGTCTGAATGCTATCTCCTGTTACCATTATAACCCGAATTCCTGCTCCCTGGCATCTCATTATTGCATTTTTTGTTGATGGTCTTAATGAATCCCTAATTGCAATAATACCAACCAATATAAGCCCACTCTCTGCTTCATCTTGGTTTTGAGGCATACTCTGCATTTCTTTGTATGCAATTGCTAAACAACGATATGCATTTGATTCATTCTGATGAATAAGTTCAGTTATTTGCTGAGAAGATTTCGAATCCATCTGAGATTCCCTTCCGGATTGATTGAGATATTTTGTGCATTTGCTCAATACTACTTCAGATGCCCCCTTGACATAAACATAATGATGATTGTTCTTAGAAATTATTGTGCTCATTGTTTTTCTTAAATCACTAAAATGATAATGCATCTTAATTGATTTAGATTGCCTTCGGCCTAAATAATCAATGTTATTTGCTTGAAGCATTCTCAATACTGCGCACTCAGTTTGAGAACCCATGTCGCCTGTTATTGATAAAACAGCAGTAGTATTGATCGAAATTGCCTCTGCTATCAATTCTCGGATTTCTTCGTTCAAAACAAAAAATGGTTGTTCTTTGAGAGATAAATTATCAAATCCAACAATTATTCTTTCGACATTCATTTGATTCTGTGTCAATGTTCCTGTTTTATCTGTGCAAATAACTGTAGCGCTGCCCATTGTTTCACAAGCGCTTAATCTTCTAACAAAATTGTTATCACTCATCATCCTTCTCATCGAATATGCTAATGAAATGGTAACAGCAAGAGGTAAACCTTCTGGAACAGCAACAACAACGATTGTTAAAGCACCTACAACATACTCAAGAATCTCTTTTACAGCAGAAAAATTCCATCCAGTTTTAAAGTGTCTAAATACCCAACAAATGAATAAAACTATGAATGTTAAAGCCGCAACAATCATTCCAGCGTATCCAATCTGTGTCGCTAAATCTTCAAGTTTGATTTGAAGAGGTGTTTGGCCTTGTTTTTCATTCAATGTACTGAATATTTTGCCATATTGGGAATGTTCGCCAACTGCTAAAACCATAAAGGTTCCTCTCCCCTCGCATACTACAGTTCCTCCAATCATGAATGGATCATGAGGACCTTTAGAAATAGTCTCTGATTCACCTGTAGTGGATGACATATTAAGCATCATATCTTCAGAAATAACAACTATTCCATCAGCCGGCACTTTATCACCTTGTTCTAAAGACACAAGATCGCCAACAACAATTTCAGTATTAGACAACATTTCCTGTACTCCATTTCTGATAACTTTTGATTTAAAAATAGACTTATTTCGGTTAATAGATGCAAATTGAATCTCTTGTTTGTGATTGCTTGTAGCTTGAATAACTGAAACAATAGAAACTGCCATTAAAATAGCGCCACCATCAATCCAAGCTGTAGATCTTTCTTCGGGTGATGAAAATACAACTTCAAGTATCAGACTCAGTACAGCACATCCAATCAAAATCAGTAGCGTTTGGTCTCCTAATGCTTCCAAAAGCATCTCGAACAAACTAGGAATCTCCATCTCTTTAACTTCATTTGATCCATATTGTTGTTTCCTAATTTCAATTGATGACAATTCACAAATACCCCTGGTAGGGCTTGATTCTATAGATTTCGCTATGTGCTTGATACCTCCAACATCATGGAGATGATTAATATTGGATTCTTCAATAAGGCGTTCGAGTTTCTCTGGGCCGAATATCATTTTTATGATTTGACCAAATAAATTTTAGCAAAAACCTGTCCGGCCAAGAAAAAAAATTGTTTTATTGTGCTTTCATGTTAAGGGCACTAAGATCGCTAATAACAATATTCAGGGTCACCAATATGTAACCATCTGAACATGTTTTTAAGACATCTCTGTTTGTTCCTTGAGCGACTAAGTTTGTATCTATTAACTCAGGGTAAAGCCCAGTAAAAAATGCTCCAATTTTCTGCATAGCTGTTTCGGGTTCTGGTGAAAACATTGGAATTTTAATAGAATGTTTTCCTGATGTTGCTGGGATGTGCACTGCTCCATAGCCAACAACCATATCATTACCAAAATTATTAATTCCATATATTGCTAAAACCACCTGAGGCCATCCAAATGGTGTAGGAGAGCGAAGGGTAATACCAATTGGGTAATTAAGGACAGTTTCACTATGATTGTTAGACTGGGCTGAATGAGAAACACCCGCTTTAGACCCATAGATTGCTTCCCAGTCACTACCGCATGCAAATCCAAATTTGCAATAAATATCGTTTGTTTTCGTCGTATGAACAAGGTCGATGGTACCCTGAACAGTGAGTGTTATTGTTGGCTGATTCATGATAACGTTTGGTTTACGATGTGCGTTTAAAAATAAAATGAATGTTGAAATAGAGAATGGGATTTTATCTGTTCGGTATCAAATCAATTCTGTTCAAGTATGGGATCGTCTTGGAATTGACAAATCTGAGAGATTTTCTCGAATTGAAAAACTAAAAAATGAGATTTCTGAAATAGTAACTAGATTTGCTTCAGCGCAAGAAAATCAATTACGATCAACCATGGAAAACATTGAGAAAGTGAAATCTATTCATAGAAAAGCAATGATTGCATTTGGTTTAAGTGAGAATGAAATCATTAATTCTAAACCTGATATTGAAAAATCACCTCTTATTTCTCAATTGGATGTATTAACTCAAGATTATGAGAGTTTCAAGCTTATTTGTTCTGATAGGATTCAGAAGATGGAAAAATTGATCATTATTTTAAGAGGGCTATTTGATACTCTTGAGATCCCACACAATGATAGGGGCGAGTTTGAAACACTCGGTGATTCTGATTTAACGAGAGAAAGGCTTGAAAGATTTAAATTCAAAGTTGCAGAACTTCAAACAGAAATAACAAAAAGGAAAACAAGTGTGGATCTACTGAAGAAAGATATTCAGATTCTCCAAGAAGAATTAGAAGAAAAGCTTACAACCGAAGAAAACAATATCCTATCATCTGATAAGTACTCTACCAGAATTATCGAAGCTAATCAATTAATGCTTCAGAGACTCCAGAGCGTAAAGAAGGATAGGGTATATAAAATATCACAATTAGCTATTGAAATTACCCATTTGTGGGATTTGTTGAAGATTTCCGATAATGAAAGAACGCTTTTTCTATCTAAACATTCAACTATTAGTGAAAATGTCCTTCATGAGTGCCGAGAAGAGCTCAAGAGATTGTCTATCATGAGAAATGAAATGCTACCCAAACTAATTGAATCTCAAATCTCCGAAATCAATTCTCTATGGTCAAAACTTCACATTGCGCCTGAATCAAGAATTAGAATTGATGAATATGAAATCAGTCCTGAAGAATCAATAGAGAGGTTTTCTGTTCTTGAAAAAGAAATCGTCAGACTTAAAAAGCTCTCTGTTGATCTTCATCCTTTAATATCATTAATTAACCAGAGAGAAGAAATTGTTGAGAATTATGAATGTGTGATGAAAGCAACATCTGATCCTCGCCGATTAACATCAAGAGAAAGAGGATGCGCTCAACAACTCATGCTTGAAGAAAAAGCTCGAAGAAGATATAAGGTAACTCTGCCAAAGCTTGAGAAGAAACTTGCTCAAGTGCTCAAAGAGTATAAAAATACAAATGGGAATGACTTCGAATGGGATGGGACCCCATATATAGAGAAGATCTCGAATGTACCATCAGAATCAATTAAAAACAGAGCCAAAAATGCAAACAAGTCAAATACACTCCCTATGTCTCCTCGCAAAAAAGTGATTCGAAATGAAAACTTGGCAAATAACTGAAATGATCACATTTGAAATGTTTACATATAAATTGAATTTAAAACGATTATTATTATGACCGACTTTACATCCCTCATCACCTCTGTTGTTCATCTTTTGAGTGATCCATCAATGGATGTTGCCGCATACGCATCGTCAGCTCTTTTTGAGATTGGGAAACCATCTCCTTCGCCAGTATGTAAAATTATCATTAAAGAGATTAATAGTTATAATACTGGGTCTCCTATCAATAGAACGGCTTTAGTACAATCAATCAAAGATATAGTTGGTGCTTCTAGTGACATTGAGATTATTAAGATTGTATCTCCTACATTGATTGGATTGATTTGTTCAATTCCTGTAATTGATGGATCTTTAGCTTGTTTATGTTGTGATGTTTTGAATATTTTGGCTAATAGGGATTCTATTTCTGTTGGTAGAGAATTTGGAGAGATCAACGTAACTTTTTCTCTTTCAGATCTTCTTTTAAACCGAGCAAAGGCAAATGATTTAAACTTTTTTGTTTCTCAATCTAAGCCAACATCTTTGTTTGTTCAATTTGTTGAAAAGATTAATAAAGTTACTGATGAAAGAACAAAAAGCTCAGTTTGTCATTTACTTTATAGCTTGACTGATTTGTGTGTTCCTATTAACACCAAATCCGAAGGTTGTTGTTTGTCTCCACTTATTGGAGACTTATTAGAATTTATTTGTTCGAATTGGTTCAAACAATCATCAGAGGAAACAAAAAGAGATATTCTATGGTGCGCTGGGGCATGTTCTTCAATTCTTGGTGGAAATGTGCTGTTCCGTAAAATTGAGAAACTGGTCCATGTTTTTGTCGAGGGTTTTGCTATCCAAAATTTAAAGATTCAGGCTGTGAGAGGTGTCTCATCTCTATTACTCAACTCTGAGAAATTATCTGAGAAACCTAAAATGCAAGTAACATCTATAACTAGATCATTGTTTGATTTTATAAATATTGAACTTCCAAATATTCAGATAGATGGATTAATAATGAAATCCATAAATGAAGCTGTTGCTGGTCTTTCTACATTGATGTCCATGTACCCAACATCCCCTCTCGATTTCATTATCTCGAAACTCCCTTCGTCTGCATCTTTGTATATTTTGAACTATTTCTGTTCATCTTTTGCCAATACTGAATATGTAGTTCAGATTATTGATGCTTTAGCTGTTACCAGTTTTCGAAACCTGAAACCAGAACAGAAAGAACTTTATTGCAATTGTTACTTTGCTTTATTGAGGAAAAGCGAAGCAAAAAGTCCAAAAGTTTTTGATTTGTTAAAGAATTTTTGTTTGTTCATTACAGAGCAAACCAATGAATCCCGAAGCACAACAATATCATTTATATGTTTGGTTAAGCAACATGAGAATTCTTACAAATTATTATATCCTCATGTCTTTAGTATACTAATTAGTCCTAGTTTCTTTTATGCTTCTCCAACGCTGATTGAAGCGTGTTCCAACTTTATTGGATCGATGACGGAATACCAATCAGCTTTGGATTCTATCCAAGTCAAGTTTTCATATCTTATAGCTTTGCTTTTTGTGTTCCTTTTTTCGCCTCTTCTTATTAATGAAACCAAAAACCATTTAATTACCATCATTTCTTCTTTGGCTGGAATTACTCCTTCTCAGCCTTCAGATCTTGTTGCAGCTTTTTTGAAAAAGTATTCTGATGCTGTTTTTCAGCAAGAGGTATTGGGATCAATACCTAAGTTCATCGACACCTTTGTCAATTTTGGAGGTGAAAAGCCTTTCTTTTCTAATTCTGTTCGTGCTGCTTTTAAGGCATCAAGCACTTTGTTGATTGGCCATCTCATGCAATCGCCTCATTGTCAACATCAAATTGAAAATGTTCATAAATCAATTCTTACAAGATCAATGAAACCAGAGCCAATAGAGATTCAAGCCATTAGTGAGTATTTTGGTTTGTTATCAAAAGTTATTCCTGATTTTACCATGCAATTCCTTAAAACACAAGCTAGTACAATTGTGTTCAATCAAGAGAACAAATGGAAATTCTGGGTTAAAAAGGAGGATCCAATTATTCTCCCCGTTACTACAGTTCTTTCAACTGCTGAATCTATTAAAGAAGCTCCACAATCTTGCATTGAAACTCAGGTTCTTTATTCAATTGTTGAATCTGGAATCCTTCCTGATAACGAATTGCCTGTCACTTCAAAACTGAAAATTGCTGCTGCTGCATTTAATAGACTTCCTCGAGATAAAAACTTTAAAGTTTCTAATCCTGGCAGTCTAAATGGTATTGCACTCTCTATGATTAAAAAAGTCAATACAATGGAAGAAGCGGTAGCAATTGTTGAAGCTCTTTCAGAAGCTTATACATATGATCATCGGCTCATTTCAGAACCAGAAAGTATCATTCACACGTGTTTAGATTATATTAAATCTGACTTCCAACTTGATTCTGTTGCCAAAATCATATCCAATGCCGCAAATATCGCACATGAGCTTATTAAATCCAAGAACGATTGTAATGCGCTTGATATCCTTTATGTATTCCAGAATTTATCGAAGAAATACCTTAATACTGAAATATCCATATCCATTTTGAGTTCAGTATATTGGATCATATTGGCAATTAGACCCGTATCTGAGGAAAACATTGCTAAGTTTGTTCCCATATTAGCATATTATATGGTCCTAGTTCTCGGGGAAAAAAACAAAATTTCTGAGAAAGCATTTCAGATCATAGAAAAAATAATAAGTTTAATTAGTGATGAAACATTATTATTTGAGAATTTATCGGCAAAAAGTTTAATTAATGTTCTTGTTAAAACATGCTCCATAACATCTCTCCCAATTATTGTTGATGAATTGATCTCCCTCTCACAGTCATCATATCAACATGCTACTCCTGTTGTTGAATTTCTAAAATCATTTTCTTTAATTGAAAATGTGGCATCTCATATTCCTTTGATTGTACATCATTTATACAGAGCTTTCGAAAACTCAATAGATATCAGAGAAGCCTTTTGTTTTTTGGCAATGATTGACAAGCTCACCATCAAAATTTTGCTGTCTCAGAACTATTCAAGAAAATTATCATATGTATTTTCAAGTCTTCTTGGTCACAAAGATGCCTCATCTCCATCATTAGATGCAATCTTTCGGATTTTGATTGGCCATTCTGACTGTGAGATTAATGTACAAATTCATCAAAATGCAATTCAGGCATTGAATGATGTGAGAGATGTTTATCGTTTTGGTGAAATGAGGGAAATTGCCTTTATATCTTTACTTATATATAATATGAGGTTTTTATCAACAGAAAATGCTTTATTGGTCTGTAGAATTTTGGCATCTGAACTACCATCACCGATTCTCATGTCAGAAGAATCTCCTTTAAAAAGCGCATTGGCTCAACCTGAAACTATCTTTTTCTCAACAGTTCAGATTTTTGAGGATCTTTTGAAACATAAAAGGACACGCCCTTCAGTTTTATTGGATCTGATAAAGAGTCTTATAGATGGTGATAAATCTGAGAAAACAGTTGTTGCTTGTTGTGGAGCTTCTCTTCTTTCAACGTCAAGAGATGTTAAATTCTCTGAGTCTGTTGTTGATCTTATTCTCACAGTGGAACAAATACCACAGTCATTAAGTTATTTATCAAAATCAAGCTCATCAATAATTGAAACCGAAGGGGAGAGGTGCATCAAAGCCATTTGTGATTCAAATGATTTCGATAGTGTTGGAATGGCTCTTCAAATGCTTGTCCCGGTACTTGTTAATGAACAGCTTAAAAAGCTTCATGACCAAATTCTTTCAAGTATTCATAGGGTACTGATAAATGGAACGGGGCAAGGGGCCCAGAGTATAATGAAACTGTTACCTTTCCTTTGCTCATCACAATTATTGATGGGTAATAATGAAGTTGTGCAGCATATGCAAAGCATTTTGCCACTGGTAATTGTTCTACAATACTCTGTGGATAGGGAATTCGGCTCAATTGCACTTCATGCAATAGCAAAAAGGTTAGCAATCCCAAACATACGAACTAATTTCTCAGGATACTATGAGTTCTTAGATTACACTGCCCAAATTATTGGACAAAATTGTCAATATCTCAATGATTTGATCTCGAACATCAAATCTTGCATGAAGCATTCCAACCCGGCAGCCAGATCTTCTAGTGTTTACTTTTTGTCACAGATGATGAAATCCGCAAAATCTATGGATAATGATATGAAAAACTCGATATTGGATTCCTTTGGAAAAATGATGGATGATCAGTCATCAGAAGTTCATCTCTCAGTTTTGAAATCCATTTCATCTCTTTCAGAGTAAAACAAAAATTTTAAAAAAATGGAAGTAGAGGGGATTGAACCCCCGGCCTCATCTATGCGAAAGACGCGCTCTACCACTGAGCTATACTCCCTTTCAACTTACTAGAATAATTACTGCTTCTAACTAAATCTAGGTGATAAGATGAAAAGTGAGATAAGCTAAAAAAATGAAAAACTTCTTGAAGTCAGTTGATATATTTGACAAATATTCTAATGAAGAATATAAGTTGACAACCAAATCTAGCTCGGTTATGTCTCTTCTTTTTACCATTTTTTGTACATTACTACTATTATATGATTTTTCGATTCGACTCCAAACTAAGTTTATTCGCGATCTGATCACTGAACCTCAATTGATTAATGATCAAGAATCTGTCAATGTTTCTTTGTCCTTGCTTGTTAACATGCCCTGCTATTTTCTTCATCTTGACGTCATTGACTCAATTGGATCATCACAACTTAATATTAATACTACAGCCAAATTTCGTAGAATCGATAAGAACAACAACTTTATCGGATTTGTTAATGAAACAATTTCGTCAATGTGTATGCCATGTTTGGGCCTTCTTCCAGAAGGATACTGCTGCAATTCATGTGAAGAAATTGTGCTATTACATTATTTTCGGGGCTTAATTCCTAACCCTGCTACAATTCCTCAGTGCAATAATAAACTTAACACCAAAGTTGATCAAAATGAGAAGTGTCACATTAAAGGAAAAGTTGTTCTCAACAAAGTCAATGGTAATTTCCATATAGCGCCTGGAAAAAATGTTCCAAAAGGAAATGGCGCCATTCATGATCTTTCAGGAGTTTTTTCATTCATTGACCTAACACATACATTTTATGAAATGAGAATTGGACCTAAACTCCCTATGACAAACAACCCATTAAATGGATATGGACAAAGACAAATTCCACAACAAAAAGTCTCATTTGATTATCACCTAATAGTTACTCCTGTGTTCTTCGTATCCCGCGGTACTATTATTGCGAGAGGCTATGATTACACAGCCAAACTTGACACCTCAGATAGAACATCTGGTATTTACTTTCATTACTCATTCACACCATATTCAATCAAAATCACTCCTTTAATTCAACCCTTCACTCAGTTTTTCATATCCACCTCTGGGTTTTTCGCTGGAATATTTGCACTACTTACACTCATTGATGAAACACTGGTTAAAAAGCCTGAGCCAAAGACAAAGGAAGAAACAAAGTAAACGATATTATTTCAAATTCATAATGATAAACGACGACTGGTTTTCTCAGTGCATATTGTCGATTTCTAATATTCAAAGATATGTCCAATATGAAGAAAAACTGATTTCTTTAATTAAAGAAGTTCAAATGAATGGGGAATTGGTCAGCTTGCCTGAACTTGCCAATAGCTTTTTTTACAAGTTTTCTCCCTCTGTGATAAATTCGATTTTAAATACGAAAATGAAAGAAAAAGATGATTTATTTAGAATTAATAATGTTTTAGGAGAATATTTAATGTGCATACCAAAACTATTATTTGGAAATTATCATAAAGCAATTAAAGCAATCTTGAAAATCGTCAATAGTCATGATTCTTTCCTATATACACTGACAAAAGAGTTTCGATTTACTTCAACTCAATATGTATCTCCATTATTCGAAAAGAATATGGGTATTCTAACTAATTCTTCCTTTATTCAAGCATTTTATGAGTTTTACTCCTTAAAAAAACCTTTTGATCCAAATTTTTCTCTCGATATAGTTACCACTATCTCACAATTCCGAAAACAATGGGATCCAGAGTATTTAGAATTATTTCGAATAAGTTTTTTGGGGCAATTTTCTTCGTATATAACTTCATTATTAGGGAAACATGATAGAGCGATTAATGAAAAAGAGATTCTTTCAATATTCACAATGATTAAAACATTATTTCCAAATGATGATATCCGTAAGCCAATAATTGAAGAATCTGAGTTTGAATTTTGTATTGATTTGCTTGAATCGGGTATTTTGCCCAAACAATACAGTGCAATGCAAGTTTTTATGAGCTATGGTACATTACCTACAAATATGTCTAAAACACTTATATCGCGCGGTTTGATTGATCAACTACTGCAAAATATTCATCCTGATATTGTTGCTGGTTTTTCTTGGCTATTTATAAGAATTGCGAAAGAAGGTCTTATAACTTTTGAACATATTACCAATTTTTGGTTAGCAACAATCTCTCAGCATCCATCAGCGCTAGAATCATTTTTTGCTGAATGGATTCACATTCTTTCTTCTCTCTCCCGTTCTTTCTTTGATGATTTTTGGATTGTATTAACAAATTCTCCGTTATTATCGTCACAGCTTTCCTTTTTAAAGAAGATCTCGCATTTAGCGAATGATGAACAGTTAATGTTGATGTTTAATAAAATTTTTCAAACTAATCGTATTGATTGGAAGAATCTAGATTTAGATTTTACCAATACATTCAATTACTTACTCCCTACGAATCAGGATCATTTAAATGAATTATTGGAGATTTGTTGTGAACACTATACTGATTCATCAAAGCAAACTCTTTGCCTCTCATGTTTGAGCTGTTTATTCTATAAATTATCTATAAACAATGCAAATCGGATACTTGGATTGTTATTCTGCAATAATTTTTTTTCCGATGGTCCTGTAATACTGTATTTAGATTTGATTAATAAAATATTGTTGAGATATCCTGATTCCATTTATGTTATTGAAGAAGATAACTTAACGACAAACATAGTTTTCATAGTTAATGATAACTCCAGAATTATTTATGATTACCTTGAAAAGACTGATTATAATCTTCATTTTTTGAAGACTCTATATAAGAAACTATACATTACACTTATAAATGACAAAATACATATTCAATTATTCCTTTTGTTGTTCCAAAAAACCAATAACATCGTTATATCTGATGATAACATGATTTTTCCAAAAAGAGATAATCCCGATTTAGAAGGACTATTCGGTATTGAAGAACTCTGGAAAAGCTTATCAAAATTCTCATCTGATGATCTTTCCCTTTTTTTAGCAAATTTGTATTCAAAATGCCTTCATTATTCTATTGATTTTTTCATATCAAAATGTTTCCAGGAACCTATTTCTGAAGGCAGAATTAAGGCTTTATTACTTTTGGTAGACAAAATTGAATCTTTTATTGACCACTCTTCAATGGGATTCCACATAAGTAGGCTGAATGACAATTACAAAAATATACACGTATTCATTAAAGGTGCTATTGAGTGTTGTTTATTGATCCCAAAAACTACAGATGTTTTAATTTTGAAAAGAATTATATCTAATATAACCTCTGTTAATTCTAATTCATTATATTTTTCTAATAATGATGAAATTAAGAACTCAAAATCATTAAACTTAGAAAATGGAACTGTTCTCGAAATACGATCATATAATAAGGATTTTCCAAAAACTATGTTGTTACCTTCATGTAGAATTCATGATCTTGAATACCAAAATGTATTATACCACCTTTTGATCAATGAGAATACTAATATCAATGAACTTTCTTTAAAATTATTGTATTATTTGCCTCCATCACAAACAGAGATTGATCTCCTCAAATGTGATACAACTGATTGGACAAACATATTTTCTCCAAGGAATATAAGTTTATTGAAGTATAGGCTTCATATTTTGGGTAACCTTTTATTAACTGATTATATTTGGTTTTTTTATTTATCTGGTGCTATTAATGCTTTTTTTGATGTTTTGGTTTTTGGAGAGATAACAAATGATATCTTTTCTTTAGTTATGCGGATTGTTTTACTTTCATTCAAAGATGATAAATCATCCAATTTTGTCGTTATTCGAAATAAGTTTTGGAGTAGCATAGCTATAAATGAAATTTCTAATTTTTTTGCCTCGATCAATTCTATTGCCTTTAGAGATGATAACGAATACATTGATTTTTTAAGGGTTCTTGAATTATTTGTTTTGCATTCATCAAGCAACGTTTTTTTGGAGGAGTCATCATTATTGCTCATTAATAAGATGGTTTTTCATAATAATGAGTATGTCCGATCATTAATTTGTTCAATAATTTTGAAACTTGACTCGATATCAAAAAGAAGTATTATACGACATCTTGTAAGTGTATCTGATAATGAATTCTGTTCAGAATTCTTTGATATGATTATATCGACAAAATCTTTTGATTTAGATTTTGTTGAACTGATTGTCCAGCTTTTAATCAGATCAATATGTTTGGACGAGAAAGAAAATCATTTATTTCAAGCAAAATCATTATCAAAAGAATTCGTTTGTAACTCTATCATTCTCCTAAAAAATCAACATGATTTGATACCAAATTCTTATGATGCCAAGATATTTGATTGTATTGTTAAAGGATTCTTGTTTCCTGTTTATAAAGCATATGAACCAACGAAAGATGTTTTTATTTTGCTTATGAGAATTATTCGCCGTGATAATGATTCATTAACCAGATTAAAGAGTATAATGCTGAATGCTCATCAAAATATTGATTTAAACAAACAGGAATACAACAATTTTCATTATCCTCAAACATATAAAGGGATACGCAATTTAGGTTCAACATGCTACTTAAACTCTGTATTACAACTATTATATAATAATAGTGTGTTTTTTCATGATTTATTATCAACCAAAGACGAATCAAATCAACTTTTAATACAAATGCAGAGCCTATTCCTTAAAATGAGGTTCTTCCCCGTGAAAAATTTGGAAATTAAAGAAATTATTACATATTTGCCAAATCCAGATAATGAGCCATTCATGATTAATAAGCAACAAGATGCAGCAGAGTTTTTGCTGAATCTTCTCGATAAACTAGGAGATATAACACCTAGTATTATCAGGTCCTTTAAAGGAGAGATTTTAAATGAAACAATATCAACATCATCAGACTTTAGATCAATTACTACAGATTTTTTTAATGTTTTTGGTGTCACTGTTAAGGGCTTTGATAATCTTAATGATAGTTTAAGATCTTTTTTGATTCCTGACCAATTCAAGGGGAATAATCAATATTATGCTGAAGGTATTGGCAAAATTGATGCTGAAATGAATCATTATATAACAAATCCACCAAGATGTTTGTTACTTCAACTGAAAAGGTTTTATTATGATATTGAAACAAACCAACATATGAAAATTCAAACTGAATTTGCTTTTGAAAATGAAATAGATATTGGATTTTTGGTTTCTCATCCTAAAATGGATTATAAATACGAATTAAAAGGTATTATTGCACATAGAGGATTTGCTCAAGCTGGACACTATGTTTGCTATTCGAGAATTAATGAAGAATGGTTTTTATTCAATGATAACACTGTTGAAAAATGTGAAAACATTAATTTTATCGAGAAACTGTTTGGAAGAAACCATATTGGTACGAATCAAGCAAATCCTCTTACTGCATATATTTTGCTATATGAAAAAATTGAGCCTGGCAACAAATTGGAAGAAATCAATGAGGAAGTTATAAACTCTTTTTTGCCACAATTACAATCAATATTTAAATTTGCTACTATCACCAATCCCCTTTATTGTACAACATTGTTGAACATATATGAACATAATGGTAGTATGATTGATTTGTTTATTTTTTTTTCGAAATGTATGTTGAAAGTCCAAGATCAGAATTTGATAAAAGAATTCCAGAGAGTAATTAACCATGGTGTTGAAATTGATCAAAGTTTTACTGGGTTTATTGTGAGTCAATATGAATCTCATGTTAAAGTGCTATTAGTTGATGGATCAAAAGAAATGAGACAATGTTATGTTGATATACTATGTCATTGTATGCAGAGCATTACTTATGAAACATGTAGCTCATTAATCCATTTTTTATCTGATCAAATACCAAATATTGCTCAATATTGGTCAAACTTTGATGAGTTTTTTGTCCCTTTTCTTCAATCAATAAGTCTTTTAGGAATGAATGAAAAACTATTTTTGCCCATATTTTTTTCTTTTCTTGAAGATACAATTCCGAACTTTGAGTTAGAAAACAAAAAAAAGAACATTTATAGGACTATTAATTTGAATTCTGTATTCAAACTTCTTATAGTTCTACTTTCTTCAGCTGACACTAGAAAAGAATATCATAATAGAGTATTTAATCCATGTTTTATTAATAGATGGTTTGATTCTAATAGCCACTCATCATCATTATCCCAGCTGCTAAGATCGTATATAAGTGACAGTTCAACATTAGCAATTGAGTTTTTCCATTTTTTTGAGCAATACGCTGATGATTTGTCTGCAATGCAAATCTCTGGATATCTTTCTGTCGTTTTGTTTTCTCCTATATCTGAAAAAGATAAGCAAATAATTTGTATATTGAATTATATTGGACAAAAATCTCAAGTTTTTATTCTTGATTTCATTATTGCTTTTTCTGAGAAGCTTAAACAACTGAAACTCGACTTTATTTCATATTTCTTTAATTTATCTGTTGTTTTTATTGATAATTGGTTGCTATCAAATTCATCTGATTTGAGGAGAGCCATGTATATCTTCATTAAAAGAATATTCAGCAACTACGCTCCTGATTCATCTTATTGTCGTCGGCTTTTAGAATTATTAATTTCTAAAACCCCTCAAGTTATAAAGTTTTGTCTTCAAAGTAAGAATGAATGGGTGTTTTCTTTGAATCCAAAACCCCTTGTTGAGAGCTTTCCCTCGGATATGTTTTTCCGAATAACTGCCTGGATAACAAACAGAGCAACTCTATCTTCATTATTAGCTGAAAACTCAAAAACTCTTGTTGATGGAATGAATGATTTGAAAAAGTTGAAAATCTCCAAAAATCAGCCAAGGAGCGATTTGTTGAATCTGATTTATTTATGCATTGATTACAAAGAGATGTTTTTTAAACATGTTACAGTATCATCATTTTTGAATTCCTTTTCTGATATGTCTAATGAGTTCATTTCTAATTCTTGTAATGTGAAAGATTCTTTGAGTCTTCTTTGTTTTGTTCCCAGTGGCAATATGAACCTGATATCACAATCCTCAATATTTCAGACTATTGTGTTCGCATTTTTATTAAATGAAATGGAAGAATCTCAACAATTTGTTCTGTTTATTATTAGAAATCTCACATTTGACACTGTGATATCAATATCGAGAGTACTATGGGCTAATGATAGTATTCGAAGTATTACCAATACTTCAAAAAGCCCATTGATTACCCTTACACTGTTTATCCTAAGGACCTATCCGATTGCATCAACATTGTTTCATGACAAGAATCTTAACTCATTGACCTTGCAGTATTTCAAGCAAGTATTAATCAAAAATAGAGTTTATTCATCGGAACTAATATCTGTGATTCGAGAGTATTCTGAGTCATATTATGTGTATAATTATGGTAAAAAGAACTGGTTTAAGAAAAATATGGTTGATCCTTTAATTAGTTTTTGGGTTAAAAACGAGTCGTTTCTGAGTGAGATGGTATCTTTATTATCCTCAAAACCATTACCTGAGTCCTTTTCCTCTGAAGTTTGTTCTCTTTTGAAAACTGTTGTATCTTTATCCGATAAAAGTCACAAATATCTATTTGAGCTTGTTTCCAAAAATCAGAATTTGATCCTTAATTATTGCTCTATTAGTAATATAAACGACATAGATAGCCTCTTTTTATCAATATATCATAACATTAATACAGAATTGCAATCATTGTATATACCTATGTTAGATAGTGCTTTTCAACAATTCGAACCTTCACAAGGATTATCTTTTCCCGGCATTCAATCGATACTTATGAAATATAAAAATGTTAATTAATTTGATTCTATTTTTTTATAACATTTCATTAAGATTTCCAAAGAGCAATTCTTGATCTGCTTCTTCTTGAGCCCTTTCTGCTTTGAATTTTTCTTCCTCCTCCACTCTACTTTTACCTTTTAGTGGCATCATCCTTTCCATAAGTGGTCTTCCTGTTTTCCTTTTTATAGGTTTGTTAGCCATCATTACAGCTTTCTTCATTTTTTCTGCTTGAACTAGTTTTTGTTGAGCTTGTTTCTCAGCTCTATCTTGTTCTCTTCTGTGGTGTTCTTTCTTCAAGGCCAAAGATTTAACTATTGATTGATCCATTGATTCAAGTTTGATTATCATTTCTTGCATTTTATTCTCAATTCTCCTCATCATTGTTGTAATGTCATTTGAGCTTGCTGAGTCAAAACCAAGTTGTTCATGAAATGTAACAATTGATACTTGTATATCTTTAAACTCTGCTTCTGTAAGCTCATTTCCATGTTTGTATACTCCAGCAGCTTTATATTGATCGTTTCTTTCCTGTGTTTTAGAAAGATCCTCTTGTTTTTCATCTTTTGAATATACTAATTCGGTAATTTTTCCATCCCTATTATTCATTAGGGAGTTAAAATTGTATCGATAGCGCTCTACTGTTTCTTCTGCTTCTTGACAATGATTAATTAGAAACATGTTTTGCTCTTCAAGGGTTGCTATTATATCTAATAATTGGTTTGGTTCATTAAAATACATTGCTGGGAATGGGTTGGTTTTTCTCCATTGAACTGGTGTTAATGCTTCCAAAAACTTCTGATATTCGATGCATTCTTGCAATTTTTCATCTTGGTGGGCAATCTCATTTCGAAGTGTTGATATCTGAGATGAAACTTGTTTAATTTTTAATGATACTTCAATTCTTTCTTTCGACTTCTTCTCTGCAGATCTTCTTGCTTCCATTGTTGCTTGGCCATCAAATTCTAAAAAACTTCTAAATTGATCTCGAAATAATGCTATTTCAGCTTCTTTCGCCTTTAAACTTGCTTGTTCTTCTCTCTCCAGCCTTTCGAGCCTTTGAAGTTCTTCCCTTTTTGTGTCAATAGCCAATTGAGCCAAAAATATTTCTCTCTTTTGTTGGACAAATTCTTTCAGGCCATCTTGATGATTTGATGAATCAATGTGAGGAATCAATTCATCAAGCGCCTTTTCTTCTTCTGAAATTGGCTTGGGTTTAACAAGCTTCAGAGCACGAAATTCATCGTTTCTGTCAGAAATATCAAGAAGAGACGATCTCGCCTTTTTTCTATTGTCTCTATGTTCATCTAAATACTTGAATAAATTCTGATCTTCTGGGATTTTGAATGGATTCGCAATTTGTACCTTCTTCTTGGGTTCAATAGCATGATCGGATCGCTGAGAGTTGATCTCAACAGCTGTTTCTAATGATGTTTTTTTATTCATATTCTAGAAAAAACGATTCTTCAGAATTTGGTAATTTTTACCCTTGAACGATCATTGGATTTTACAAAAAATAATCGTTTTATGATTCAATTGCCTTTTTGGCAATGTTTTTAATTCACTTTGGGAAACAAATCTGCAAAAGTTACATTAGTCAATTGGATAATTATTAAACAATTACATCTCAATATAGGTAACTAAGAATGAATATATGATGCTAATCTCTCTCACTTTTTGCATCTGAGGAGAGCATATTATTTTGGAATATGTTCTTGGGATTGTTTCTCTAAATGATTCCCTATAGGATTGATCAAGCGTTCTCATTAAAGACATTCTCGGTGTTGGTAATTCTAATGTTCTCATAGGAGATTGTAAAATGGTGTTTGTTGGATTTAGAGATTTGGTTGGATCTTGAGTATTTTGATTTGTTTTGCAAAGTGTATTGAGAAAAGACATCATTGGAGACTTCTCTATTGTTTTATCCGGTGTTTTATCCATTAAAGGAAAATCAGCATTACAATAAAATGAATTGAAGAATTGTAACTGATATGATAATCGAATAGTAAATGTATTATTTGATGATGTTGAAACCGATGTTCTGGTAGAGAATGATGATGAATGATCTATAAATGAATTTGACACTTCTAGAGATCCAGCATTTACGTAGAATAGAGTATCTTGATTATCCTGGAAAATACAATAGTTCATCATCCTTGTTCCAACTCCAGAGAGGTATACAACTGCATTCCCATTTGGACTGTTGTTATGAATAATGTTCGAAAATGATAAAACTATTGTTCCTGAGTCTGAAAAAAACCATAAACATATGTTTTGAGATACATTGTTGTTGGAGAAAGTGTTATATGAGCTTGAGAGTGAAATTGGAGAATAAAAACAAATACCAGAATATTGATAAGCTTGGTTCATGGAATTATTTGAATTATCAACCCTTTGAATCCCTTTGTATAAATAAACAGGATAATATCCAGAAGCTGTATGAGAACAACATGATACTGATAGAAACTCCACTTGATTCAACTGAGTTGAATAAAGATATGCAAAATGACCATGAGAAGTAGTTCCGCAAGAGCACCTCTTAGCACATATCATTCTGAGACATATATTTTGAGATGAAAAGAATATTGCACCTCCTCTTTCTGAACAAGAACAGTTATAGAACATTGAGACATTAACATTCATATTGTAAGATCCCCCATTTACATAAATTATTCCGCCATATCCATTATCTCCAGAGTATTTCAGAGATCTTATGAAAAAACAATGAGCAATGCTAATATTCTTATTCTCATAAGACCTTCCCTGCGAAATGTTTTCATTCTCGCACTCATAACGAACATGAAAATCATTTTTTACTTCGAGCAAAAAAAAAAGGAGAAATCCACATTGTTAATACCAATTGATTCAAGACGTTCATTTGAATTAATAGAAACGACATGTCATAAATAATGTCAGGTTGATTTTTATACCAAAAAATGCCAGAACAACATTAATAAATCTTAAATATTTCTCTGATAGTATTAAATACACATAATAAATGACATGGTGTGTTCATTAGCACCTAAAAGATTTTTTGATATTGAGTTCTGTTGTTACTGGGAATTCATGTTAAACAAATTGTGATTGACATATTTTAATATTTCATGTATATATTATTGGGATGCCAAGAGTCACAATGCTTACTGAGAAGAAAACGATAAAAATCAGGAAAAAAGAAATGATGGCATTTATCCATGATTCTAGAATTCGAATAATAGAAAATTATACAAAATTTATTTGGATTTTTATGGTGAACTGGGTGAACGCTCCAAAAACACTTCCGAGAATTGGTATTATTATGTCAGAAATTAGTCTCGTGATTGACATCCATATGTATTGTTAAATGGATTAAACGTTAATAAGTATGGTTGTAATTATTTATTTTAAAAATTAAAAAAGATTAAGATTGGAACAATTTCCATTTCCTAACATATCAGAATGTGTAGAGTTTAGTTTTTCCAAACACAAATACTAGGAAATGATTGTTTAAACCTTTTGATAACTCGAATTCTCAAAGTTGACTTTTCTCCAGCAAAGAAAACCTGTTACCATTACAATCAGTAAAATAAGGCCAATAGCTATTGGTAATAATGGCTTTGATCCATCTTTCTTGTTATCATCAATGATTGATGGTTCAGGGGATTTTGCAGGGGTATTCTTGAATGTTGAACTGGGTTCTTGTGTCTTCTCTTTGGTACTTTCAAGAGTGGGAATTATTGTTGTATCTGGTGTTTCAATAGCAGATTGGAGGGGAGTATGATTCAGTGTCTTCAAAGGGGTTTCAGGTACAAATGTAATATCTGCTGGACAATAATATGTGTAGTAAAACTGCATTTGATAAGTTGACCTGGTTTCAAATGGAAATGAATTAATAAAAGAATTATTTGTTTTCAGTGTGAAAGAGTTTTCTTCGTCACAAACGGATCCATTATGGGTAAGCATACAATGGCTCAATGTTATAGAACTTTTATATCCAGATGTAAAAAGTCTGCCCAAATTCAAATCAAATATACAGTAAGAAAAACTGGAATAAGAATGATCCATAACAAATAAACCACCTAAGGGGATCTTATTGGCGATAATGTTGGCAAAACTCATTGTAAAGGGCTGCCAATATGTTTCAAGCCCATATCTTTGTGCAATATTATTCGCAATTGTGCAATGAATGGATGAAATCCCATAACAGTAAAAAACAGGGCGTTCTGCGGCATTATTATTTGAAAAATTTGACCTATCAATTTTTGGATCCGATGAGCTGATTTCAAATGAATATGATCCATTTGTTTCAAAGGAGCAATTGCTCATCGAAAAATAATCAACAAAAGTTGATGCAACTATTTGGGCAAAATGGTATTTTGCTTTTGCATAACATCTATTTGCACATACCATTTTCAAAATTGCTGATTTTCCTTTGAAAATAATGGCTCCTCCATAATCATCTGATGAACACTGATAGAACATCGAATTATCCAAGGAAATATTAAATATATTATCAGAAATGCAATAAATAACACCTCCTTTCCCAATAAATGTTGATGTCCTTGAGAAAAAACAATCTGAAATGTCAATTATTGACACATTAACGTATGATCTTCCATATTCAATCCTTTCATTAACACAACCTTTACTGGTCGTTAAATAAAGAGGAATTGTACTTATAACTAATCCTAAAGGAAACATCTCTTATAATAATGAAGTCAAGTGAAATGACTATCAATTGAAAGTGAATTTGAGAACCAGATTATATTCCGATTCAAAAAGTGATTATTTGGCAAATTGTCAAATAAACATTTTGATACCGTCTGTCCTTGACATGTTGGATAGCTCATAAAAGTATCTCAAGTGGTTTCTTTGTGTATCAATTTGATGTCATTTTTTAATTGAATGTTCATGAAGGTGATACTGATCAAGTTGGAGAAATCACAAAATTAGGGATGTTGTTTAACTTGGGTTATTCTCAAAATGAAAGATTTAATCAAACTGTACAAGTTAATAATAGTAACAATTCCCTAGAGTGTTCTCTTATCTTTATCATTTTTCAATGATATTTCTCTGCAAAATATTGTTAAAACATCATCAAAAGCCCTATTTTCCATTAAAATAGTCATTCTACTTCCAATAGCTTCTTGAATGATGTTTTTTGGATCAGAATTTGTTGATTCGCAATTTTTAATTAGATCAATTACCTCCAGAACCTGTTTCCATATCTCAGAACTCATTGGAATATTGCTGCTCATTCTTTTCCAAGCAAGTTCTGCTTCATCTGGACCAACATTTCTAATCAATATTTGATTTTGTGGTTTCTCATCAATACCAACTTTCCATAGATTCTCAGGATAGTTAATACCAACCAGGCCATAAAATATAGTTCTCCTATCTACACCTTTCAATTCGATTCTGGATTTGTACTTTTGGAAAGCACTGCACGAAGATATGATTATCCTGGAATAATCAGAGCATTTTTTGGATACACTCTCCCATAAGTCTTTGTCATTCAACTTAATATGAGTCTCAATCTCATGAATACTCATTGGCCTCATCTTCTCCCTAATAATCTCATACGATCTCTGCCTGACTTTCGAGCTTGTTTGATTTGTTTCATCACTAACTTGATTCATGAATGGTGCGAAAAAAACCTATCAAAATTGAGATAAACTAAAGCTTCTCTCAATTTTCCGAAATTCCTAATTTCAAATGTTTATTAAATCGTATCAAGTTGACTAAACTCGAAGGCGTTGTCACCCAAAATCGCCTTGGTGTACTCGAGGCCATCATCAGTATTTTTCTTTCTGAAAACGTACCACAGTGCTATTACTACAAGAATGAAAATTGTAATGGATCCTGCCACAGTGAGAATGAATGGGAGCGAATTTTTTGTTGCTGGCTTGGCATCATCTTTGGTTGGCAGCAATACATGTTCGGATGATGATGATGAATCACTTTCTGATTCCTGGTTCTCAATCATTTGGTATCCTAGTGATAAAAAAAGGAGGCAAAACAACATATGAATTGATAGATTTATTAACAACAACCGCCTGAATTTGGTTTAGAGACTGGTTGTTGCTTCTGGATCTCTATTATTTCATTTTCATTTATCTTAGACTTGTCTGGTTCGCCCATATTGGCTATTTCAGTGAAGAGTTCGAGTATTCCCTCTCCAGTTTTTGCTGATGTCTCGAAGTAAAATCTAGCATTATTAGAGAATGTGAAGTCTTTCCCCTCATCCACTGACACGACTCTTTTTTCATTGAGGTCTTTTTTGGTCCCAACAATCACACTTTTAAGGTTCTCGGGGGCTTTTTCGGTTAGCTCACTTGTCCATTTCTCCATTGCCAAAAACGATTCCCGATTTGTTAGGTCAAAACACAGAATAGCAACATCAGCTGACCTATAATACATTGGAGACAGAGCTCTGAATTTTTCCTGTCCAGCTGTATCCCAGATTTGCAACGATACAGTACCTTTGGACGTTTGAATTGAATGATTTGAAAATGCAGCACCGATCGTAGCTGCATTCTGTTCTCGGAACTGGTTAGTAGATAATCTGTTGACTAAGCAGGTCTTTCCAACATGAGAATCTCCTAACAAAACAATCTTCATCTGTTTGTCACTTTTCTCTTGTACCCGATAATTTTGTAAAATTCAATAAAAGTGACACTGGCAAGTTCAAATATATCAGTACCTAAAATGAAATGAAGATTGGAAACATATACATATCACTCTTCCTTAGCATATGACATTGATATTGTTTTTGACTCAGAATAGAAAATAATGCAAACACAAGTAGATACCTTGCTGTTTGAGAAAGGGCAGTGTGAGCTTGTGAATGATGACGGAAGATAAGAAAAGCATTGTTCATTGAACTGTTTGTGTTGTCAACTCTCTGATTACCTGTGTATAAGATAATAGAATAATATCCAGATTTAGTTTGAGAACGATTCGATACTGATAAACACAACACTCGATTCACCTGAGAAGCTTGAAAATAAGCAGAATGATTGTAAGAAGCAGAGCATCTATTAGCATATATCATTCTGAGACATTAATTAAGAAAGTTGAAGACAATTGCTCGTCCGGATGAAGAACAAACACAGTTATAGAACATTGAGTAATTGATGTTCATTGAGCAAGAACTCGCAGTAACATATATTACACCACCATCTTCAGAGTATGATAAATATCTTGAGAAGAATCAACTAGAAATATTAATATTTTTATCAACATAAGACCTTCTTTGATCAATATTATCACATTCACAGCCTAAACCAGCATCGTAAATAATCTCATTATCATTCAACCACAATACAAGAACATTATTAGAATGACCATTTACTCATGATATCATTAGAATTATCACTGGATATAAGAAAGCAAATGATTTCATATATGTTTTATCAAATGTAATCATTTGATTTTGTTCTATCAGAGGAATATCAGCATTACAATGAATTGAATTGAAGAATTGTAATTGATAAGTGATTGTATTAGTGAATGAATTATTATTTGATATTGATACTGCAGTTGAAGTAGAGAATGATGTAGAGTGATCTATGAACGAATGAGACACTTCAAGAGAACCTCCCCATACACAGAATAGAGTGTTTTGATTATTCTTGAATATGCAATACATCATCTTTCTTAATCCTGCTCCATCGACAGTTACAACTCCTCTTGAAGATGGACTGTTGTTATGAACAATGTTAGCATATGACATTGATATTGTTCCTGAGCTAGAATAGAAGTATATGCAAATCCACTCAGATACCTTGTTGTTTGACAAAGTACAGTGTGAACTTGTGAATGAGGATGGAGACCAGATAAGAATACCAGAAACCTGAATAGCATTGTTCATTGAACTATTTGTGTTGTCAACTCTCTGATTACCTGTGTATAAGTAAATAGAATAATATCCAGATGTAGTATGAGAGCAATTTGATACTGATAGATACTCCACTTGATTCACCTGAGAAGCATATAGATAAGCAAAATGACGCCCAGTAGAAGCAGAGCAACTCTTAGCACATATCATTCTGAGACATGAATTAGAAGAAGAGAAGTATATTGCTCCTCCATAGTTAGAACAAACACAGTTATAGAAGATTGAGTAATTGACACTCATTGAGTAAGAACCACCTGTCACATATATTACACCACCATATCCAGAGTATGATGAAGATCTTTTGAAGAAACAATTAGAAATATTGATAGTTTTGTCTTCATAAGATCTTCCTTGATCTAAAGTTTCACTTTCACAGCCCAAACCAACATCCCAAATGATCTCTTTAGAATTCAACCTGAATGACAATAGAGGTTCAATTTGGAAATTTTTCGTATTTTCAAAAAACTTGACAACTTGTTTGAATTGTGATAAGTGTTGTTTTCCCTCATATAGTCTTTTGAAATTCTTAAGATTAATAATCAACAAAAATTCAATAATAATGCTTGTAATAGTTGCTGCTTTGAATGTATAACTAATATATTTGGTATTTTTTTTTAGATTTTTAGTAGTATTGGGATCTTTTTTCGAGAATAAAAAGGAAAAATTCAACAAATATGATATTTTCTTTTGATTTTTCAATAATCGAATGATTTGGATTCCATTTGATCCAGAACATATTAGTTCTCCCAAATAACTTAGATTACTTGAATAATTAAAAAAAACAATATTCAAAATGAATACTTCAAAAACATAAGACTTGGAGGAGGTATATTGGAATATT